>Ga0207695_10000079_pt1 | contig 295339 bp, 286 predicted proteins | sample KBSC54metaG_FD_184354 | JGI IMG/M metagenome (GOLD analysis project Ga0207695, IMG submission 184354) | Corn rhizosphere microbial communities from Kellogg Biological Station, Michigan, USA - KBS C5-4 metaG (SPAdes) (version 2) | ecosystem: Host-associated > Plants > Roots > Rhizosphere >...
ACGTCGTGGTAAGAACCATCTTTCAGAGTGACTTTTACATCAAGTACTGGGTAGCCGGCAATAACACCACGCTCAAGAGCTTCACGAATTCCTTCTTCTGAAGGCTTAATGAATTCCTTAGGAATGGAGCCACCAACAATCTTGTTTTCAAAGACGAAGCCAGAACCTTCTTCACCTGGTTCCATATCAATGACAACGTGACCAAACTGACCACGACCACCGGACTGACGAACAAACTTACCTTCAACATCCTTAACGGCTGTACGAATGGTTTCTTTGAACGCAACCTGAGGCTGACCAACATTGGCTTCAACCTTGAATTCACGCTTCATGCGGTCTACCAAGATTTCCAAGTGCAACTCACCCATTCCAGCAATAAGCGTCTGGCCAGTTTCCTGGTTTGAGGTAATACGGAAGGTTGGATCTTCTTCGGCCAAACGAGCAAGGGCAATACCCATTTTCTCTTGGTCGGCCTTGGTTTTTGGCTCAATGGACTGTTGAATAACAGGATCGGCAAAGTTAATCTTTTCTAGCAAAATAGGCTTTGCCTGATCTGACATGGTGTCACCAGTTGTGGTGTTCTTCAAACCAATGGCAGCTGCGATTTCACCAGAGAATACCTCTGTTACATCTTCACGGTGGTTGGCATGGAGACGAACTAGGCGACCAATGCGCTCGTTCTCACCTTTTGAACTGTTGAATACATATGAACCAGCTTTGAGCTGACCAGAGTACACACGGAAGAAGGTAAGCTTACCCACGAATGGGTCTGATGCAATTTTGAAGGCCAAAGCAGAGAATGGCTCTGAATCATCGGCGTGACGCTCAACAGGCTCCCCTGTCTTAAGGTCAGTACCTTTAATTGCAGGAATGTCTAATGGAGATGGAAGGTATTCAACTACCGCATCAAGCATGGACTGTACACCTTTGTTCTTGAGAGCAGAGCCACAAAGAACAGGAATGAGTGTACGAGCTAAAGTTCCCTTGCGGATACCCATGCGAAGCTCAGCCAAAGTGAGTTCTTCACCACTGAAGAACTTCTCCATAAGGGTGTCATCTTGCTCGGCAATTTTTTCGAGCAATTTGGTGTGCCACTTTTGGTAGAGTTCTTGGTAGTCAGCAGGAACGTCAATATCTTCGTAGAGCTTGCCCATGTCATCTTTGAACATGCGAGCCTTACCGGTAAGAAGATCAATAATACCTGTGAAATCTGCCTCCGTACCAATTGGAAGTTGTACGGGAATAGCATTTGGATTCAAACGATCAAGAATGGACTGATAGGCTTTGAAGAAATCAGCACCCATGCGGTCAAGCTTGTTGATGAAACAGATGCGAGGCACCCCGTATTCATCGGCCTGACGCCATACTGTTTCAGACTGTGGCTCAACACCAGCAACACCATCAAATACTACAACACCACCGTCTAGTACGCGGAGTGAGCGCTGTACTTCAACAGTAAAGTCTACGTGACCTGGTGTATCAATAATATTTAAGCGGTGAGTATCGTTTCCTGGGCGAGTTGAAGGTGTCCAGAAAGCAGTAGTTGCGGCAGAGGTGATGGTAATACCACGCTCTTGCTCTTGTTCCATCCAGTCCATGGTGGCGGCACCATCGTGCACTTCACCAATTTTGTGTGTTTTACCGGTATAGAACAATACACGCTCAGTGGTGGTAGTTTTACCAGCATCAATGTGGGCAATAATTCCAATATTCCGAACTTTTTCCAGAGGGTATTCGCGGGCCATATAGTTTTACTCCTTTGATTAACGACGTGCGAAGTGTGCGAAGGCACGGTTTGCCTCAGCCATACGGTGAGTTTCGTCCTTTTTACGAACGGCACCACCTTCATTGTTGTATGCATTTACCAATTCAGCAGCAAGCTTCTGCGCCATTGGCTTACCTTTGGCGGCACGAGCTGCATCAAGCAACCAACGCATGGCCAACATAAGACGACGAGAACGAGGAACTTCTACAGGAACCTGAAGGTTAGCACCACCAACACGGCGACCACGTACTTCAACTACAGGAGTAATATTCTTGATAGCACCTTCTAGGGCTTCAAGTGGTTCAACACTCAACTTTTCACCAGCAGCTTCAATGGCCTCATAGGCAATTTTGCGAGCAACTGACTTCTTACCATTCTTCATGATATAGTTCACCATCTTAGCGACGGTTACTGAACCATACTTCTCATCCGGCGCTAATTCGTGCCGGTCAATGTGACTTGTTCCGCGTGACATAAAAGACTCCTAAATTAGATGTGGTCTGCGACTTCCCTGGAGTAGGTACTGCAAACCGGTTGTTAAATCTCTTGAGAGTATAGCTCGTTGTATTAAATTTTGCAACCTGTTATACAGGGAAAGTGAAAGGTCAGAGCGTCACATTAAATCGTCGCCTAGCCAGTTTGATAGAAAACATTTGGACGTGGTTTTGCCTTATCCTGATTGTGCTCTTTCTTATTGGAATGGCACTCAACCCCTTCTCGCTGATACGGCCAGAAGTACTCGCAGCAATCCTGGCGTTTACTATCTTGGAAACTCTCGTAAAGCTCTTCCAAGACAAAAAGAGTTACTGGAAGGCTGCGTGCATGATTCCTGTAGCAGGATCACTTGCCTATTACCTCACTCCTCACTGGAGTCCCGGTTGGGCAATTGCAGGCGCTGCTATTGGAAACATCTGCGCACTTGTTTTACAGGGCGTCGCTTTCGACGGCTCAACTGAAGGCTAGTACCCTCCACCACCTACTTCGCTTCCCTACATATGGGGAAGCTTTTTTGTTAACAAAAAAAGAACCGGTTTCCCGGTTCTTTCTCTAGCTACCTAATTTATTTAGCAGCGGGCTTCTTCACGCCGTATAGTGAACGGCTCTTCTTACGATCTTTCACACCTTGAGCATCAAGTTTGCCACGGATGATGTGGTACTTAACACCTGGCAAGTCTTTCACACGACCACCACGGATAAGAACTACTGAGTGTTCCTGAAGGTTGTGACCTTCACCAGGAATATACGCCCAGGTTTCAATACCGTTTACCAAACGAACACGTGCAACTTTACGTTGAGCAGAGTTTGGCTTTTTAGGTGTAGTGGTAGTTACCTTGATACAAACACCACGTTTCTGTGGGGCGTTCATAGGAACGGGCCGTTTCTTGAAAGTGTTAAAAGTAGACTTCAACGCACCTGCGTTGGCCTTGCTTTTAGGTTGTTTGCGGGACTTCCGCAATAATTGGTTGATTGTTGGCATACAGTGGTTGGGTTAGGCTTGAGCTTCCAGCTCTTTTTTAGCTTCGGCGTCATAGCCGGTTCCAGCAGGGATGAGCTTACCAATAATTACGTTTTCTTTCAAGCCTTTGAGCTCATCACGCTTGCCTTGAACGGCAGCATCAATGAGAACTGAGGTTGTTTCTTGGAAGGAAGCCGCTGAAAGGAAGCTCTTTGTGCGCAAGGAAACTCGGGTAATACCAAGGAGTTGCTGATCGGCCAGAGTCTTGTGTCCGGCAGAGTGAGCAGCGCGGAAATCAACCTGTTCAATGGTTTGACCATTGATGTAGTCTGCACCGGCAGCATCAGTAACCTGAACCTTGGAAAGCATCTGACGAATAATGATTTCGATGTGTTTGTTGTGGATGGTCTGACCCTGAGAAGAGTAGATCTTCTGCACTTCATTCACAATATAGCGCTCAATGCCCTTGCGGCCAGTAAGTGCCAACAGCTGTTGCAGATCAAGGTGGCCTTCAATGAGCGGAGAACCCTTTTCAATTTCATCGCCATCTTCAACTTTCAACGAAAGAGCCGTAGTAACCGTGTACTCGCGGGTAGCCTTTTCATGGGCTGTAATGGTAACTTTACCTGCCTCTACAGTAGCAACTCCCAAGAGAGTGGCACGAAGCGTACGTCCTTCAACATTCTGGGCAATGATATCTTTTGGCTGAACCTTATCACCATCTTTGATGGCAACAGTGAATTCTACTGGGATATGTACTACCTGCTTATCAGGTTCAAGAGACGTGATGGTTACCAGTGTGTCATCGGCACGTTCTTCAACGTGAACGCGACCAGTGATTTCGGCCACAATAGCTGGAGTCTTTGGGGAACGAGCCTCAAAGAGCTCTTCTACGCGAGGCAAACCTGCGGTAATGTCACCACCACTCTGAACTACACCACCCATGTGGAAGGTCTTCATGGTCAACTGAGTTCCTGGCTCACCAATGGCTTGAGCAGCAATAATACCAACAGCTTCACCATGACGAACCAATTCGCCACTGGCCAAGTTTTGACCGTAACAGTGCTGACAAATGCCCCAAGGAGCGTGACAGTACAACGGTGAGCGAACCACTACTTCTTCAAGACCGGCTTCAACAAGCTTCTTTGCTACTTCATCAGTAATGAAAGTATTGTGCGCAATGCCTACCTGTTCACCACAGGTATAGCGACCAACGAGAGAACCTTCGAAGTGATCGTTGAATTGGAGTTCATCCTTCTTATAGAGAGTTACACCACCGGTAGTACCACAATCATCAGCGGCAACTACTACATCTTGTGCAACGTCAACCAAACGACGAGTAAGGTACCCAGCGTCAGATGTACGAAGTGCGGTATCTGCACGACCTTTACGTGAACCGTGCGTTGAGATGAAGTACTCAAAGACGGTAAGACCTTCTTTGAAGTTGCTCTTCAACGGGATTTCAATAATGTCTCCGGATGGGTTTCCAACCAAACCTTTCATACCAGCGATCTGGTTCAGGTTTGTCACCGTACCACGGGCACCAGAATTGAAGATGCTCATGATTGGGTTAGTAGGCAAGAAGCCTTTCATCACTTCTTTCTCAAGCTCTTTACCTGCAGCGGTCCAAAGCTCAACGGTTTTGATGTACTGCTCATTGCTGGTAATCAAACCACGACGATACTGCTTATCAATTTCTTCCAAGAGGTTTTCAGTCTTTTGCAAAACTTCAGGTTTGTTCTTTGGAATAACGATATCTGAAAGAGAGAAGGTAATACCTGAGCGCTCAGCATACGTGAAGCCAGTATCTTTCAAAGCATCAACGAATTCAGCAGTCTGCTCAATACCTAATTCTGCAAAGCTGCGGGCAATAAGCTTGCCAAGACCCTTTTTATCCATGAGACCCGTTTGGTAGCCCATTTCGACAGGAACAATCTTGTTGAACTGAATCTGACCAACTGAAGTTTCAATGAGTTCACCATTGATGACAACCTTAATCTTGGCACGTAACGCTACGATGTCTTGATCGTATGCCATGAGTGCTTCATCGGCGGTACTAAAGGTACGACCTTCACCAAGAGCGCCTTCTTCAAGTACAGAGATGTAGTAACAACCAAGAATCATATCTTTGGTAGGAGCCACAATAACTTCACCTGAAGCTGGCTTCAAGAGGTTGTGACTAGCAAGCATGATAGTACCAGCCTCTAGCTGTGCAGGCTTGGAAAGAGGAACGTGAACGGCCATCTGGTCACCATCGAAGTCAGCGTTATACGCCGTACAAACGAGTGGGTGAATTTGGATAGACTTACCTTCAATAAGTACTGGCTGGAAGGCCTGAATACCTAGACGGTGCAAGGTTGGAGCACGGTTGAGGAGTACAAAGTGATCTTTAGTAATGTCTTCCAAGATGTCCCAAACAAAGCTTTCACCCTGTTCAAGCAAGCGAGTAGCGTTCTTTACATTGTGTACGTATCCCCCACTGATGAGCCGACCAATAAGGAATGGCTTGAAGAGTTCCAAGGCCATCATCTTAGGCAGACCACACTGGTGAAGTTTCAACTTAGGACCAACCACAATAACTGAACGTCCAGAGTAGTCTACGCGTTTTCCAAGCAAGTTCTGACGGAAACGGCCTTGCTTTCCACGAAGCATATCTGACAAGCTCTTCAGCTTGCGCTTCAAACCTGTTGCAGCGGCTGCAGCCTTACCACGACGAGCATTGTTATCCACAAGAGCATCAACTGCTTCTTGCAACATGCGCTTTTCGTTGCGGGTAATAACTTCAGGCGCACCAGAGTTGAGGAGCTTCTTCAAACGGTTGTTTCGGTTGAGAACACGGCGATACAAGTCGTTCAAGTCGCTTGCTGCAAAACGACCACCATCAAGCTGCACCATAGGGCGCAAATCTGGTGGGATGACTGGAAGACGAGTAAGTACAAACCAGACTGGGTTAATCTTTGCTTTCAACAAATCTGTGTACAGCTTCAAGCGACGAATAGCCTTACGACGATTCAATGGGCTTGCAGTCTCAGACTCAGAACGCAGACGAACAACACCAGCTTCCAAATCAACAACCTGCAAGAGGTCTTGAATGGCTTCTGCACCAATGCCAACTTTGATGATGGCACCGTAGCGAAGGGAAAGATCGTGGTATGTAGCCTCAGAGATTACCTTACAAGCGCCCAAGCTATTAAGCTCAGCCTTGGTTTCTTTGTAATCTACTTCAACTTGTTGGAGCTTCAAGAGATTGTCGCCGTCAACTTCGGAGGCAGGCTTGCCATCCAAAAGCTGTTGCTTAATTTCTTTGAATTCAGTTTCAAGCTGCTCAAGGGCATCGGTACGAACTGGCTCGTTTACCTCAAGGATAACGTAGGCAGCAAAGTAGATAATCTTTTCCAGGTCTGCAACAGACATATCAAGCAACATACCAAGAACTGAAGGAACACCCTGAACGTACCAGATGTGCGCAACAGGAACGGCTAGGTCAATGTGACCCATGCGAACGCGACGAACGAATGACTTCGTTACCTCAACGCCACACTTGTCACAAATAATGCCCTTGTAGCGAATGGACTTATACTTGCCACAGTAACATTTGTAATCTTGGGTAGGACCAAAGATGCGCTCACAGAAAAGACCATCGCGCTCAGGCTTCTGAGTACGGTAGTTGATGGTTTCTGGCTTCAAAGTCTCACCGTGAGACCAACTTAAAATAGTTTCAGGACTAGCAACGCGTAGTTGTACCGCGTTGAAGTCATTGGATTGTTCTGCGAACTCTTGTGTCTTCATAGGGATTTCTTGCGCGTTGATTAAAGGGTTGTAGGTGCTTCTTCTTCAACTACGTCCTCGTCCATGGCACCGGTAGCAATTTCAGTGAGCTCTTCGTCTAGCTCTTCTACGGCCTCAGCGTCGGCAAATTCATCGCTTTCTTCATCCATGTCATCGTCAAGATCTTCCAAGTGTGCCGTGGAAGCGTTTGGCTTCACGGGAACCTTTGGCTTGTCTACCGGTTCAATTTCACCATCGTCGGTGATGAGCTTTACCTCAAGGGCAAGGCCTTGCAACTCACGAACCAATACGTTGAATGACTCTGGAATGGAAGGTTTCTGAATTTCTTCGTTACGAATGATGGCTTCGTACGCTTTGGCACGTCCAACAGTATCGTCTGACTTGATAGTCAACATTTCTTGCAAGATGTGAGCGGCACCGTACGCTTCAAGTGCCCATACTTCCATTTCTCCGAAACGCTGGCCACCCATTTGCGCCTTACCACCAAGTGGCTGCTGCGTAATCATACTGTAAGGACCAACTGAACGAGCGTGCATTTTATCGTCAACCAAGTGAGAAAGTTTCAACATGTAGTTGATACCTACTGTTACTGGGTTTTCGTATGCCTTACCGGTTTTGCCGTCAAAGAGCGTTACCTTGCCGTTTTCAGGCAGGCCGGCTTTGCGCATTTCTTCGGCTAACATGTCGTCGTTTACATCGGCAAATACTGGAGTTGCAACCTTTTCGCCGTTCTTGTGTGCGGCCCAGCCAAGGGTGGTTTCCATGATCTGACCCAAGTTCATACGTCCAATTACACCAAGTGGATTGAGGATCATATCAATTGGCGTACCGTCTTCAAGGTATGGCATGTCTGCAACGGGAACGATGATGGAGATAACTCCTTTGTTTCCGTGGCGACCAGCAAGCTTATCTCCTACTGAGATCTTGCGAAGCTGAGCAACCGTGATTTCAACAGATTGGAAGACACCAGTTGAAAGCTCATCGTCATTATCTTTTGAGAAAATCTTGATGCTGATAACCTTACCGCGCTCTCCGTGAGGAAGGCGAAGTGAAGAGTCACGCACGTCTTTAGCTTTTTCACCGAATACGGCTCGAAGCAAACGCTCTTCAGCGGTAAGCTCAGTTTCACCCTTAGGGCTAATCTTACCTACCAAGATGTCGCCAGACTCAACTTCTGCACCAATACGAACTATACCTTCTTCATCCAAGTTGCGAAGGGCTTCTTCACCAACGTTTGGAATATCACGGGTAATCTGTTCAGGGCCTAGTTTGGTGTCACGGACATCTAGTGTGTACTTTTCAATGTGAACTGAAGTGTAGTTATCTTGCTGAAGCAAACGCTCAGAAAGGATAATAGCGTCTTCGAAGTTGTAACCACCCCAAGACATGAATGCTACCAGGATGTTCTGACCAAGAGCTAGTTCACCGTTTTCCGTAGCGGAAGAATCGGCAAGCAAACCGCCCTTTTCAATTTTATCGCCAACGTTACAAGATGGACGCTGACTCATTAAGGTTCCCTGGTTTGAACGAACAAACTTGGAAAGCTTATAGAGGTGAGAAACACCTTTAGTATCTTTGATAGTGATTTGATCGGCTGCAACGTGAGAAACAACTCCTTCAACGTCTGAAAGTACGACATGTCCAGATTGAGCAGCGGCGGCAGCCTCAAGACCCGTTCCTACAACAGGAGAGCTTGGGCGAATGGTAGGCACTGCCTGACGTTGCATGTTGGCACCCATGGAGGCACGGGCTGCATCATCGTTAGCCAAACCTGGAATGAGGTTAGTAGTGATAGAGAAAGCCTGCTGTGAAGAAACGTCTACGAAGTCAATCTTTTCAACGTTTTCAATGCTTGGCTTACCAAACTTACGCACGGTTGTGCGCTTTTCTACAATAACGCCACCCTTATCTACGTGGAGTGAAGCAGGAGCAATAACGTACTTTTCTTCTTCAGCTGCATCTAGGTAGACGATTTCTTCAGTAACGGTTGCGCCACCATTGGTGTTCTTCTGTACCTTGCGGTATGGAGTTTCAATGAAGCCGTAATCGTTTACGCGAGCGTATGAAGCCAAGTACTGTACCAAACCAATGTTTGGTCCTTCAGGAGTTTCAATAGGACACATGCGACCGTAGTGGGAAGCGTGTACGTCACGTACTTCGAAACCAGCACGCTCACGTGACAAGCCACCTTGACCCGTAGCCGTAAGACAGCGCTTGTGCTCAAGCTCTGCAATTGGGTTGGTCTGGTTCATGAACTGAGAAAGCTGAGAAGAAGCGAAGAACTCTTGCAGTGCAGCAACAATAGGACGACTGTTTACCAACTGAGCTGGAGTTACTGTCTCTAGATCTGCAACTGACATACGATCACGGATGTTACGCTCAAGACGTACCATACCAACGCGCATACGGTTCTGTACCAATTCACCAACTGAACGAACACGACGGTTGAACAAGCTATCCATATCATCAGCTTCTGAACCTTTTGTGGTGTTCAGGCGGATGATTTCTTTGACGATATCAACGATGTCTTGTGGACGAAGCACGCGGTTATCGCGGTTGTTTGGAATATCAAGACCAAGGCGCTTGTTGAGCTTGTAGCGACCAACATGACCAAGATCATAACGCTTTGGACTGTAGAAGAGAGCTTCTAGGAAAGCCTGAGCGTTCTCTGGTGTAGCAAGGTCACCTGGACGAATACGCTTATACACCTCAACGTAGCCTTCTTGTTGGCTTTCAGCTGGGTCTTTTTCTAGCGTTGCCTCTATGTAAGAGTGCTCAGCTGTATCTACATCTAGGAAAAGCTGACGGATTTCATCGGTAGTACCAAAACCAAGCGCACGAAGGAGTGTGGTGACAGGAATACGGCGCTTGCGGTCAACCTTAACGGAGATAACATTGCGGCTGCTGGTCTCAAATTCCAACCACGCCCCACGTGAAGGAATTAACTTGGCACCAAAAAGCTGCCGGTCAACTGCCGGTTCTGAAGTAAAGAGTACACCGTACGAGCGTACAATCTGTGAAACAACTGCGCGTTCAACACCATTTACAATGAACGTACCATTCTTGGTCATCATGGGGAATTCACCCAAGTAGACGTCATTTTCCTTCACTTCACCGGTCTGACGGTTTGTGAGTACGGCACGAACCTTCAACTGAGAACGGAAGGTCATGTTCTTATCCATGGCCTCGTCAGCGGTGAGCTTTGGAGCTTCAAAGCTGTAGTCCCTGAACTCTAGAACGAGGTTTTTGCCAGTGAAATCTTCAATAGGAGAGATTTCATCCAGCAATTCACGGATACCATCGCCTAAAAGCCATTGGTATGACTTTGTCTGAACCTCAATGAGGTTAGGAAGCGGGTATGTAAAGTTCTCCTTACCAATAGTACGACGCAGTGCGGTAGACGGCATAATTCGCTTCTCCATTGTTAGAGAGGATGCTGTCAAACCTGTAAATACAGATATGACAGCCCTCAAAAGGGGCTGCTAAAGATTGGCAGTCTGCTCTCATCTCACTCCAGTTTGGGACCTGGTTGTGTAGATGGGTAAGAAAGAGAACTTCTATGCTATTCGCAGTATACGAAAAAATCAGATACCCGTCAAGAGAGAAACCAAGCCTTCATTGGTAACGGCGGAGATTGGATAGACATCTTTGCCGGTAGCTTTTTTCAGGGCTTTTACGCGCCGGGTGACCTCTTCAGGAGGAAGTAATTCAATTTTAGTAAGAGCAATGCGTTCAGGTTTGGTGGAAAGAGCCTCACTCCACGCTTCTAGTTCTTGGCGAATGAGCTTATAAGAAGCAAGTAGTTCTTCAGGTTCAGCTGTACATTCTATACAGTGAATAATGGTACGCGTACGTTCTACGTGCTTTAAGAATTGCACACCAAGACCCTTACCTTCATGAGCACCTTCAATGAGTCCAGGTAAATCAGCAATTACTAATGACGTCACTTCTTTACCCTGACGCACTTCTGCTACACCCAACTGAGGTTCTAAGGTTGTAAAGGGATAATTGGCAATCTTTGGTTGTGCTTGAGAGACCGAGGCCAAGAGCGTTGACTTGCCGGCATTTGGTAAACCAACCAATCCAACGTCTGCAATAAGCTTCAACGTGAGACGGATGGTCATTTCCTGCCCTGGTAGGCCATCATTATGCCTGGTAGGAGCTTGCTGGATGGAAGACTTGAAGTGCCAGTTTCCCCAACCGCCATTGCCGCCTTTAGCAAGAATGGTACGTTCCCCATTTTCTTTAATTTCGGCAAATGTCTTCCAGGTGTTGTCTTCTTGTTTTATTTCAATGAGCGTACCAAGAGGCAATTGAATAATAGTATCCTCAGAAGATTTGCCTGTTTTACGCTGAGTACTGCCGTTGTCACCAGGGCGTCCTTCAATGCGGTCTGTGCGAGCCAAGTGATTGAGAGCATGGAGGTTAAACTGACCTTCAAGTACTACATTGCCGCCATGGCCGCCATCGCCGCCATCTGGGCCGCCGTATGGGACATATTTTTCATGTCGAAAAAGAGTGGCGCCATCGCCACCTTTTCCTGCACGAACTAAGAGTGTTTTTTCGTCTATGAACATTAGGGTAAATATACCATAGGATTAACAGGTTCGCCATCTATTCTCACTTCAAAGTGTAAATGGGGACCCGTGGAGTTGCCAGTATCACCACTTAGTGCAATCTCATCACCCACACTCACAACCTCCCCTTCATGCACGAGGAGTTTCGAAAGGTGACCGTAGAGAGTACTTATTTTACTGTTCTGCTCTTTGATAATAATGTCAGTGCCGTAACCACCATTCCAACCTGTTTCAGCAAATGTCACCGTGCCATCCGTTGCCGCGTGAACGGGTGTTCCTATGTTAGTTACCATATCTACCCCAGTGTGACCTTTAGGACCGTATGCTTCTTTATTTCCACCAAAATATTGTGAAATATATCTAGGACGGAGTGGATATGCCACACTTCCATCGTCTGAGCTAGTTTGAGTGGTTTTTTTAAGCGCTGCAATTTGATCAACAGTAGCTGGCGCAGAAGGAACAGTTAAAATCTGACCTGGATAGATGCTATTAATACTTTTAATGTTTGGATTTGCTACCAAGAAATCAATGCTGGCCATTTTATATTCTGCGGCAATACCGCCCAATGTCTCCCCCGAAGCTACAACATGGGTGCCTGGTTGAGGTTGAGTCACATCATCTGCTGAAGTAGTGATACCACCAATGTTCTCACCCGAGACAGCAACTTGGCTTAATCCAAGATGAGTATTCAACTGGTGAGTATCTGGTGAAATATAATTTCCAAGAATAAAAGAGATTTTTTCCTGTTCACCATCAGCAAAACTAACGGGTGCCGAATGGACCCATTCAATGACTGAGAAGGTAAGAGCACATACCGTGAGTCCTAAAGAGACAAGCCGGATGCGACTATGGACTACCCGCGCATAGGTTCGCGCGGTGCGAGTGGCCAAAAACCGATATAAACAAAGAGAAACAACTTTTACCGTGAAGAGCAGACGTCCAAACGGACTGGGAGGCTCCTTCAGAATTGTTGAAATACTATCCTCCGACGTGCAGAACAATGCCCCTATTCCGCGTTACAGATGAGATTGACACCTAAATAGTGTACCAAAGGTAGACAACTTAAGCAACCACTTAAGGGCTTCCTAGAGACCTAAAGGCATGCGTTGCTGCTCTGTTCTAAAGAGGTGAACCATGTCATCAACCTTAATATCTTCAGCGCCTGTAGAGATGGCAAGCTCAAGACCACACTCAGAACCAGTACCTACACTCTTAACTTCATCACGACCACGACGAACGCCGATGGTTTTACCAATTGCAATTTCTTTTTCACCACGCATGACACGTGCGTTGCGCTTTGGCTCCATGAGACCTTCTTCTACACGGCCACCCAATACCACGTTTTTGCGGTTATCACGGAAGCGTACCAAGATTTTTAAGGCACCAACAGGAATTTCTATTTCTTCGTTTGGCATTAATTCACTGAGAGCTGCACGAACGGCATCGAACAGTTCATACACTACGCTGTAGAGTGAAATGACTACTTTTTCACGGTCAGAAAGGGTCTTTACTGCTGCAGGAACACGAACATGGAAACCAAGAACAAGAGCGTGACCTGCTTGAGCCATGGTAATATCACTTTCTGTAATATCACCTACACCATCAGCAATGATGCGCACTTCAATGTAGTCGTTTTTAAGCTGTTGCAGTCCATTGCGAATTGCTTCAAGAGAGCCAATGGCATCTGCCTTTACCACCACATTCATGATGTTCTTACTACCCTCTTTTTGAGCCTTCACCTGCAGAGTAGACTGACTACTACCAGCGGCACGCTTGGCCGTTTGGCCACGGAGGAAATTACGTGCGGAATCACGTGCTTCTTTTTCTGAGAGGAATATAGCAAACTGTTCACCAAAGTTAGGCAAGCCAGAAAGACCACTAATGGCCACTGGCATGGAAGGAGTGCCTTCGGTAATTTTCTTTCCCTTGTGATCAGTAAGTGTACGAACACGGCCGGAGACACTACCAATGGCAATGTAATCACCAACATGTACGGTACCATTTTGAATGAGCGCGGTTGCAACTGGTCCAATACCAGGGCGAAGGTTTGACTCAACTACTACACCAACGGCAGGAACATCGTAGTTTGCCTTGAGGTCACGTAAGTCTGTGGAAAGCAAAATCATTTCCAAGAGGTCTTCAATACCCGTGTTTTTGATAGCGGAAACGGGAACGGTAATGGTTTTGCCTCCCCAGTCTTCTGGAGTAAGATCATGTTCGGCCAATTGCGCCTTTACTTTATCAAGGTCTGCATCTGGCTTATCAACCTTATTGATTGCCACCAAAACTGGTACTTGCATTTCACGAGCATGATTGATGGCTTCAACGGTTTGAGGCTTAATTCCATCATCTGCAGCAACAACAAGTACTACTAGATCAGTAATTTGTGCACCGTGACGACGCATGGCCTCAAACGCGGAGTGACCTGGAGTATCTAAGAATGTGATGGTACGAGGATTACCACCAGCTTTTGGCTTTACGTCAATTTGATATGAACTGATGTGCTGAGTGATACCACCGCTTTCGCCAGCAGCTACGTTTGTCTTGCGGATAGTATCAAGGAGTGTGGTTTTTCCATGGTCAACGTGACCCATGATGGTCACAATTGCTGGGCGTTGCTTGGCATCTTTGCCGGTAGCGGCTACGCGCTTAATTTCAACTGGATTCTGCGTTTCATTCTTGCGCACAACTTCTAGGCCAAAATCATCTGCCACGATGGCTGCGGTATCAAAGTCAACGTCTTCGTTGATGGTAGCAAGCACACCAAAGCCCATCAGCTTGCCAATTACGGACGTTACGGGCTGATTGAGGGCATCGGCTAATTGTTTGACCGTCATGACTGACGGCAGCTCTAGAGGAGTTTTTTCTGACATAGCAAACTATTGGTTCCGAGTAACTATACCACACCCGAACAGATTAAGCCAGAACCTTTACTCGGAGGCAGCAGGTTCTTCGGCAACTATTTCATCTTCACTTAAGATTGCGGCACTGGCAACTTTTTCAGTTCCGTTCAAACGCATGAGTGTTACGCCTTGAGTAACCCGACCAAGCTTCTTCACACTCTTAAGTGGTGTCTTAATAATAGTCCCCTTACTTGAGATGAGCATAAGCTCGCCTTCATCTCCAGGTACGACAGAAGCATGTACTACATTTCCCACTTTGGCCGTCACCGCAGCTACCTTAATACCCATGCCAGCACGATGCTGCAAGTCATATTCGGTTAATGCTGTACGTTTGCCAAAGCCGTTCTCAAAGACTACCAACATGTTATCTCTGGTAAGCTCTTCATCGGCCAGAACATCCATAGAAACAATATGATCATCAGGGCGCATCTTCATGCCACGTACACCAGAGGCTGAACGTCCAGTTGGGCGAATCTCACCCTCTTTAAAGAGGATTCCTTGTGCCTTGGCCGTGACCATGAGCACGTTATCCTTACCATCTGAAGGCTGTACCCATTGCAAGGCATTTCCCTGGGCAAGATTGATGGCAATAATACCGTTCTTGCGAACGTTTGAGTATGCCTTAATCTCAGTCTTCTTCACGGTACCATCTGTGGTTCCCATGATGAAGTAACCGCCGGAGGCTTCGCGTTCTTTTGGAAGTGTCAGCATTGCTGTCACTTTCTCGTTCTGGCCAATTTGAATAACGTTCACAATGGCCTGACCCTTGGCTTGGCGACTACCAACGGCAATCTCAAATACCTGCGTGCGGTAGAGTCTGCCCAAATCGGTGAAGAAGTAGATGACATCATGCGTCTTAGCAGTCATAAGGAAGGCAACTTCGTCTTCTTCCTTCGTGTTCATACCAGCAACTCCCTTGCCTCCCCTGCCCTGGGATTTATAGGTATCACGCTGAACACGCTTGATGTAGTTGGTCTTAGTAAGAGAAATAATGACTTCCTCGTTTGGAATGAGGTCCTCTGCGGTAAAGCCTTTCAAGTCACTCTGAATAATCTTAGTACGACGTGGGATGGCGTAATTATCCTTAATGCCTTGTGTTTCTTCGCGAATGATTGCCAGGATCTTTTCTTCATGAGCAAGCAAATCTAAGCACCAAGCGATGAATTTCATCTTTTCGTCGTATTCATCCTGCAAACGCTGACGCTCCAAGCCAACCAAACTAGAGAGACGCATATCAAGGATGGCGTTGCTCTGAAGGTCTGAAAGCTTGAACTTTTTCATCAACTGCTCACGGGCTTCTTCACGATTCTTAGAAGCACGAATGATACGAACCACTTCATCAATGTTGTCTAAGGCAATGAGCAAACCTTCCAAGATGTGAGCACGCTCACGAGCACGAGCCAAGTCATATTCCGTTCGGCGACGAATAATTACTTGACGGTGTTTGACGAACTCTTGGAGTACTTCCAACAGGTTCAAAACCCGTGGCTCTACTTCATTAACCAACGCCAACATGTTCACGTGATACGTGGTTTGTAGGCTGGTCAATTCATACAGCTTGTTGAGTACTTTTTTAGGATAGCTATTGGCACGCAACTCAATAACGACGCGAATACCTTCACGGTTAGACTCATCGCGAATATCGGTAATGCCCTCAATCTTCTTTTCTTTGACCAAATCAGCCATGCGAGAGACCATTTCGGCCTTGTTCACCTGGTATGGAATTTGACTGACAATGATACGGAAACCACCTTTGCGCTCTTCAATTTCTGCAATGGCGCGAATGGTAAATTTACCGCGACCGGTAGTAAACGCATCGCGAATACCAGTGCCCGCGTAGATTTCGGCAGCAGTTGGGAAGTCAGGGCCCTTCACGTACTGCATGAGGTCATCAACGGTAGATTCTGGCTTATCAATGAGCGAAATAATTCCATCACAAAGCTCACCTAAGTTATGCGGTGGAATATTGGTGGCCATACCAACGGCAATACCCAAGCCACCATTAAGCAACAGGTTTGGCACCTTAGCTGGCAGAACGGTTGGTTCTTTCAACGAGCCATCGTAGGTATCAATGAAAGGAACGGTATCTTTGTCCAAATCGGTTAGAATTTCTTCCGAAAGTTTGGTCATGCGAGCCTCTGTATAACGTTCGGCAGCCGCACCATCTCCATCAATGGAGCCAAAGTTACCCTGACCATCTACCAAAATTTGCCCCATGGAGAACGGCTGAGCCATACGTACCATAGCATCATAGATGGCAGCATTACCGTGTGGGTGGTATTTACCCATGACCTCACCGGTGATACGAGCAGACTTGGTATAGCGAGAGTTAGCACGAACGCCCATTTCACGCATACCGTACAAGATACGGCGATGGATTGGCTTCAAGCCATCACGCACATCTGGTAGGGCACGAGCCACGATAACTGACATGGCATAGTCCAGGTAAGAGGTCTGCATTTCGCGGACAATATCTCTTCCCTGCACCATACCAACACCTTCAACGTGCAATGCTTCCTCAAGCGAGGTAGAAATCAAATTACTATCACTCACTACATCCTGATTTTCAGGTGTAGGAATTTCTTCGTGCGGGAGGTTTTCGTTTTCTGGTTCCATACTACAAGTCTAAGGTTGCGGTTTTGGCGTGCGTTTGGATGAAACGCTTGCGCGGTGGTACTTCATCGCCCATGAGCATGCTGAAGACTTCATCGGCGCGTTCGCCGTTCTCCATAGTTACCTGAAGCAAGATGCGATTTTCTGGGTTCATGGTGGTTTCCCACAGCTGATCTGCATTCATTTCACCAAGACCCTTGAAGCGCTGGATATACCAACCACCCATCTTGGTTTTTGACTCTTCCTGATTTGCACCTGCGGCTTCTACAACTTCTTCGGCAACTACTGGCACTTCTTCTGCTATTTCAGTCACCACTTCCTCTTTTTTGCCTTTTTTATCTTTAGCACCATCAAGCAGCTTCTTCAAAATTTCATCGCGCTGCTGCTCACTGTACGCCCAATACTTCTCTTTGCCCTTACTGAGACCAAAGAGTGGTGGTTGAGCAATATAGAGGTGACCTTGACGAATGATTTCTGGGAAATGACGGAAGAAAAGGGTAAGGAGGAGCGTGCGGATGTGAGCACCATCAACATCTGCATCTGTCATGATGACAATACGATGATAGCGAAGCTTACTGTAATCAATTTGATCACCAATGCCTACACCGGAAGCCACGATGAGATTCTTAATACCTTCAGATGAAAGCATGCGGTCCAAACGAGCGCGTTCAACATTCAAGATTTTTCCACGAAGTGGCAAAATAGCCTGAGTTTTACGATCACGCCCGTCTTTGGCAGAGCCACCGGCAGAATCACCCTCTACAATGTAGAGCTCACATTTAGATGGATCTTTTTCGGAACAGTCAGCTAGCTTACCCGGTAGAGCCGCACCCTCAAGTGCACCTTTGCGAATGATGGTATCGCGAGCAGCGCGAGCAGCAAGGCGTGCACGCAACGCCAAGAGACACTTCTCAATAATCTTGCGAGCAGCAGTTGGATTTTCATTAAAATAGTACTCAAGCCCCTGTGTAACCACTGAATCAATGGCCGAACGCATTTCTGGATTGTTCAATTTGTCTTTGGTCTGACCTTCAAACTGTGGATCGGGTAGCTTAACGGAGATAACAACCGTAAGGCCTTCACGCATATCGTCACCAGAAAGTGCGCTTTCAGAATCTTTTAAGAAGTTGTTGGCACGGGCATAGGAGTTCACCTGCTTGGTAAGAGCGGAACGAAAACCAGTCAAGTGTGTTCCGCCGCCGCCATTTAAGACGTGGTTAGCAAAGGCATAGACGCGCTCTGCGTAATCATCTGAGTACGACATTGCTACTTCAATGTTCATTTCACCAACCTGTTTTTCAACATAGAAAGGTGGGTCTGTGAGTGTTTGGTGACTCTTGCTCAAGTGGCGAACATATGACGCAATACCACCTTCAAAGTAGAAGGTGAAGTCTTTTTTGGTAGCAAATAAAGGATCTGGCTCACCATCACGATAATCAGTCAGAACAAACGTGACACCCTTGGTGAGATAGGCATTATTGCGCATGCGGTCTGCAATGTAGTCGTAATCCCACTCAACCTCTTGGAAGATGGTGTCATCTGCCAAGAAAGTAATGCGCGTTCCATTGCCTGATGCCTTATACCAAGAATCAGTACTTGGAATGGGACCTGACTTAATTTCGGAAAGTGGCTTACCTCGTTCAAATTCTAGTGTGTAGAGTTTGCCATCTAACTTCACTTCGGCCTTAAGCCAAATGGAAAGTGCATTTACCACGGAAGCACCTACTCCGTGTAGACCACTGGAAACCTTATAACCACCACCACCAAACTTACCACCGGCGTGTAACACCGTAAGAACTGTTTCAAGCGCAGATTTGCCTGTTTTGGCTACTTTATCTACCGGAATACCACGGCCATGGTCTTCAACACTGATAGATTTATCTTGATTAAGAACCAAGCGAATGGTCTTTCCAAAACCAGCCATTGATTCATCAATGGAGTTATCAAGCAGTTCTTTAATAAGCTGATGGAGACCGTCTTTACCGGTACCACCAATATACATACCTGGTCGCTTGCGGACTGGATCTAGTCCCTCAAGAACGGTAATTTGTTCGGCGTTGTATTGTTGGTTTGTTTCGTCAGGCATAGGAGGTTGAGGGTAAACTAGACAACAGAAAAGAGCGTTTTTGCGCCCCAGTAACTCTACTTTAGCACACGCATAGATAGCGCGCTATCTATTACTTCTTTTACTTTTTTAATAAAAACATCATCACTAAATTCAGCCGCATGTTTCATAATTACATCAGACTTGAAGGCATGTTCTTCAAAACGCTGAATGGCCGCCGCCAATGATTTTTCCGATTGCTCTTCAAAGAATACCCCTGTTTTTCCCTCTACAACAGATTCCAACGCACCGCCCTTTCCATAGGCAATGACAGGTCGTCCACATGCCATACACTCAATGGGTGTCATGCCTGCATCTTCCAGTGGTGGGAAAATCATTGCCTTACAAGAAGCAAACGCAGAACGAAGCTCTTCATCAGATACCTTCCCTCTAAACTCGATGGTTGGGCCGGCCAATGCGCGCAGTGCCTCTTCTTCAGGTCCAGCACCAATGACTACCAGGTGTTTCTTGAGGAGATTACAGGCTTGAATAGCAAGATCAAAGCGCTTGTAAGGAGCCAAGCGGCCAGCAACCAGATAGAAATCTTCTACAACATCTTCGGATTTTCGATAAAACGTCTTGGTGTCTACTGGTGGAAAAACAACTGCTTCCACGTCTCGGTGGTAATATTTCTTGACACGTTTTGCTGTTTCTTGCGAGTTAGCAATGTATACATCTGGACGCCTAGAGCCTTCCAAATCTTTTTTCTTCAGATATTTTATGACTGGCGGCATTACCCAATGCAAAAAGCTTGGCACACTTTCCCTGAAATATTGTTCGTCAACGGTGAGATACCTTGTAGCCGTGTGAATGTAGCAAACATGTAAACAATTCTTTGGCACTTTGATCCCCTTAATAAAACCGGAGGAGTCAGAAAGCACCAGATCATAACCCTCAAAATTAAGCGATGCCACAGCTGCCGGCATTAAGGACAAAAACCACTTGTGGAACTTTGTGCCTAAGGGCATTTTTTGGATGAATGACGTACGCACAGGATAGTCTACATGGCCCGCCACCTTTGTTGGATCGTATGTAATAGCAAAGACGTCTGCCTCTGGGTATAAATCGCGCTTAAAAAGGTTAAGAACACGCTCTCCACCACCCCAAGAGTTGAGGTAATCGTGGGCCAAGGCTACTTTAGGATTAGTACGCACCATTGCCTTTTTTAGGGAAGAAAATAGTTACGGTCTTCAGCATGATCCACAGGTCTTTCCAGATGTTCCAGCGCTCAATATAGTGAGCGTCTAACTGAACACGTTCCTTGAAGCTTACATCATTTCGACCACTCACTTGCCAAAGACCTGTTACACCTGGCTTTACCGTGAATAAAAGGCGAGCAGTTTCACCATACTTTGCCACTTCGTCATTAAATTCATTTCGCACAATAGGGCGAGGACCAACCAGACTTAACGTCCCGAAAAATACATTAAAGAACTGTGGGAGCTCATCTAGACTTGTTTTTCGCAAAAGTGCGCCAATTGACGAAATGCGGGGATCATTCCGTAGTTTACTGGTGGCAGCCCATTCCGCTGCAGCTTCTGGGTTTGATGCGAGGTATTTTTTAAAGGCATCGCCACCTGGGTAACCCGGGCCATCGCAATATTCATATTTAAGTGAACGGAACTTCCAGATTTGAATAGGTTCCATGTCTTTACCCAAGCGTTCATTCTTGTAGATGAGGGGCCCAGGATCAGCAATTTTCATGGCTATAATAATAATCAAGAAGATAGGTGAGAAAAGAATAATCAACAGAAAAGAAGCAATGATATCAAATAGGCGTTTATACACTCTCCCCCAACCCTCCAAAGGAGTTGGCCGTACCTCAATTGCAGGCAAGCCAATTTCACTACGAATAGTGTAATTACTTTCCAGGGCCGTGAATAGTGCGGGTACGAAGCTAAACCCAACCTGATGTTCCATGCAATGATTACGAACAATGACCAAGTCATCTACGCTGTACCGTTCATTAACCACAATGAGTTCATCTAGGTTATCGGCATCAAGCTGCGCAATTATTTCATCTATATCCATTGAATCGTAGCGGGCTTCTAAGCGGTAGAGAGAATGACGATTGAGATTTTGTAAGATACGAGTTGCCGCTTCAGATTTACCAATGATTGCTAAGCGAACCACCCCAATGTTAAAGCGACGCAAGACACGCTGTAATATTCGAACGCCAAGCCTACCTACTACCACGAATACAATACAAAATACCCAGGCATACACCACCGTGGTTCTTGGAAGAAAGAAGTTGTTCTTGAGGAAGAACAGGATAAGGATGAAAAAGAGACCGCCACACACCCCAATAAATATTCTTGTTACCCGCTTTGTCCAAGGCATGGTGTTTCGCATGGCATACAGACCGGTAAGAGCAAAAATACAGAGCATCGCTGGAATAATATAGAGCACGTAGTGGACATATTGCGATACGGGCAAGATATCACCAAGAGAGCCATATTGAATGATTCTCCCTACCTGATGTGGTACATCGGCGGGAACAAAAACAATACCCTTGTTCCGTAAGTAATACGCAAGGAGAAAAGCTAAAAATAGCATCAGAAAATCCAGTGGCACCAGGAGAACAGAAAAAAAGATTTCAGACCTTTTCATACTTTCCTCATCTTATCAGAAGTGAAAGATTACAAAAATCCCCCCAGGGCCGAAGCCTTGGAGGGATTTTCTCAGTATAACCTAGGCTTTAGGAGCAGACTTCTTCAAGAGGAGGAGACCTGTACGAGCGTTCTCAGAAACCATCATTCCAGCTGGAACAGCATCAAGACCAGATGTAGGATCTACCTTGCGAGCAAAGTAGTAGATAGTCTGGATACGACCACCCTTAAGAGTTACCTTCTTAGAATGCAGGAAGTATTCCTGACCTTTCGAGTTTTTCTGTGAGTATGCCATTGCGGGCTCCTTGTCCACCAATATGGTGGTTACTGATTAGTTGGCTTAAGTATTACGAATATGTTTCAGGTATGTCAATCTGTTGTACTATTTATTACAGGTTTGGCAATCAATTATTAGGCTCTAGTAAGGTATTTTAAGAAAAAATAGTTTTAGTCTTCTTGGACGAATGGAGTAGCTTTTACTGAATCGTGGAGCGCTAATTCTTTGAGCAAGGCTTCTTTTGTGAGAAGGCCTGCCTGTGCTCCTACAAACTGAATAACACTACTTGCCTGCATAAGTCCCCAACGGATGGCTTCTGGCAGCGGGATTCCCAAGCAGAGCGCAACGGTGGTAGCAGAAGAAAAAGCATCTCCTGCACCCGTAGATTCCACGCGCTTTGTATCCGGGAGAGTTCGGAGAAAATATGCCTGGCGACCATCGTAGGCATATGCACCTTGGGCACCGTCCGTGATGACCACATTCTTAACGCCGCACGTTGCCAAACCCTTCAGGAGAGTGAGGAGTGGTGTTGCATCCGCTAGACCAAGATAACGAGCTGCTTCTTCGCGGTTCACAAAGAAAGCCTCCGTGTGTTTCAAGAGTTTTTCTATTTCTCCACCGCGCTGCTTAAGCTGGAATGTCCCCGGTTGATAACAGAGTTTAACTTTGTATTTCTCGCTGTACGCAATGAGCGCTGGCAGCACTACCTCAAAACCACTCTTCATTGAGGTAAAGTACACCCACTTTGCGGGTTGGAGATGTGGCAGTGAATAGTGTCGGTCATTATGGTACACCAGGATAGTACGCTCCCCAGCCACCATGAGAACCGTGTTGTAGTTTGTCTCTTCACCTACAGTTTGGACAAAATAGTCAGACTCTACACCAGCTGATTCTATTTCTTTGAGAATATGTTTTCCTGCCCTGTCTGCCCCAACATTGGTATAGAGAGCTGTTTTTAAACCAAGTCGCGCTGCGCTCACCGCCGCATTTGCGGCATTTCCCCCTACAGATTCAAATTTTTTGTGTACAGGAATTTTATCGGCATAGTTAAGACGAATCTCGCAGGTGTGTTTGTTTACTTCACAAAAAACATGCAAATCATCTTCCGCCATTTGGAGGAAGATATCCTGACAGCTGTCACCAATGACGATTATATCGAGCATAGTAGTTCTAAATAGCGAGCCATTTTCTCTTCCACGGCCAAGCTTGCTTTAGCTAGGTAGGTACGAGGATCTGAGAGTGTTTTATTACGAAGTCCCGTGCGAATACCGGCAGTGAATGTTTGGTCAAACTCATTTTCAATCAAGAAACCACTGACCCCAGCCTTAATACACTTCACCATCTGCGACGGCATCTTATCTTCGTGGAGCGCAACTAAAAGGGGTAATTTCACCATGCTGGCAATTTCATGAATGAGCGCAGGGTTGAAAGCGCCACCAACCTGTAACATTTCCTCAGGCAAGATGACACCCGCTAGCCGTACCGTTTGTAAGAGTGAAAAGAGTGATTCAAGCGAATGAGCAACACCTGGGGCCACTACTACCTCAGCTGTTTGTGCTGCGGCACGGTTGGCCGACCAGGAAAGCAGACTCACGTACTGCGCCTCAGATCCTTGGTACTGTGGAACAATAAACTGCGCACCAGCTGTTAATGCTTGCTCTGCAGCAACATGAGTAGGACCGCATTGCACCCCAACGCTAATGGCAACGGCACTACTTCTTCCTAGTGCCAAGAGAGTCTGCACAAAGACATCCAGACCGTAGAGCAGTGGCTGAGTGGCATCCACCAAAAGAATAAGAGAGTGCCCGGTGTGTTCAGCAGCACGCACGGCAGCTGCTGCTTGCTCAATGACCGTTACCGGCAAAACAAGAAGACCACCGCCTTTGCGTTTCTTTCGCGAACTGTGAGTGGAAAAGGATACCAACATATTTATTAGTATATAACTTAGCGTTTTAACTTCATACTTTGTCGCGCCGCCATGGCAATATCTTGGGATGTTAATCCGTATGCCTGATAGAGCTCTGTAGCAGTTCCAGACTGCCCAAACATATCATTCACCCCTACTCGTACTACGGGTACTGGCAGTGACTGACTCACATGCTCAGCAATGGCACTCCCCAAACCACCAATCATTTGTGCGTCTTCAGCCACCACAAATGCTCCTACTGTTTTGGCTAAATCATCCAAAAGATTTGTATCAAGTGGTTTAACAAAAGGAAAAGCCACTACCATTGCGGTAATACCTTCTTGACCTAGCTGTTCTGCCGCCTCTAAAGCTGGTGCTACCATGGCACCGCAAGCGCACAGCACTACGTCTCTTCCCTGCTGCAAGATATTCGCCTTTCCGTAAGTGAAAGGTGTTTCTGGAGCGGTAACGGTGGCAACTTTATCGCGCCCAAACCTGATATATACCGGTCCCACATGTTCTATGGCAAATTGAACAGCTTTTTCTGTTTCTAGAGCATCTGTGGGAGCAATAACCACTAAGTTAGGCAATGCGCGCGTAATGGCAATATCCTCTAACGCCTGGTGGGTAGCGCCATCTGCCCCCACTGAGAGACCTGCATGTGCGCCAATAATCTTTACGTTAGCCTGAGAGTAACAGATGCTGACGCGAAGCTGATCCCAGTTTCTACCTGGGTTAAACACCGCAAAACTACAGGCAAACGGTATGGCTCCAGCCAATGCCATGCCCGCCGCTACACCTAAAAGATTCTGCTCAGCTACACCAGTTTCAAAAAAGCGATCTGGAAAATTCTTCCTAAATTCTTCCAGGCGAATAGATTCCGTAAGATCTGCACAGAGCGCTACCACCTGTGGGTTGCTGGAGGCTAAGCGATTAATGGCACGACCAAACCCGTCGCGAGGTGATTCCATTTCAGACATGTGGCTCCAATTCTGCCAAAGCCTTACCCATCTCTTCAGCGTTGGGTGCCTTGCCATGCCAGTGGTAATCAAATTCCATGAAATCTACTCCTTTGCTAGGGGTAGTATACGCAATGATACACGTTGGTTTTTCTTGGTGTTTTGATTCTTCAATGGCAGCTAAGAAGGCATTCGTATCATGTCCCTCAATTTCAATAACATGCCAATGGAAGGAGTGATATTTTTCGGCCAATGAGTCTAATTTAACAATCTCTTCGGTTGGTCCATCAATTTGAATGTAGTTACGGTCAATGATGGCCGTAAGGTTAGTAAGCTTTCTAGCTCCAGCAAGCATGACTGCTTCCCATGTTTGACCTTCCTGGTGTTCGCCATCACTCAAAATGCAATATGTACGCCAAGCAGCATGCGTACGACGTGCCTCCAGAGCCATTCCAATGGCCTGTGACAGTCCTTGACCAAGTGGACCGGAACTTGTCTCCAACATGGGCATATCAACGCGGCTAGGGTGGCCCTGCAGCTTGCTGCCAAACTTTCGCAAAGTGATGAGGTCTTCTACAGGAAAATAACCAGCTTCAGCCATGGCGGCATAGCGGATAGGGCACGTGTGGCCACAGGAAAGAATGAGTCTGTCTCGCTCAGGCCAGAGTGGCTCTTCCGGACGTTGATTTAAAACACCGCCAAAGTAGAGTGCCGCATAGATATCGGCCATGCCAAGCGGCCCGGCAATGTGACCGGAACCTGCAGCGTTCACCATGCGAATAACATGAGCACGAAGGCGCTGCGCGATAGTAATGAGTTCGGTTTGCCCCATATAGAAATAGTATACATAAAAAAAGGACACCCGGAGGCGCTCTATGAAAATAAATATACCCGCAGGAAGAGGCTAGTCCTCTTCGAAGAAATCAATGACGCTTTCATTGAAGTCGACTATTCTTTCGGTGAAATTCACTAACCTTTCTCTCGTGCATGCAAGCCACTGTTTCATTACCATAGGTATATCATTTTTCCGAATACAAAACAGCGAGCAACCTAGGTTGCTCGCTGTCTCCTTCAACAAATTCTAGAAAAACTAGGCGGCTTGACCAATCATGATGGCCTGCTCAACCAAACGGTTACTATAACCCCATTCGTTATCGTACCAAGCTACAACCTTTACCAGATTGCCACCAACTACGCGAGTAAGTGCCAGGTCAATAACGGCTGAGTGACTATCGCCACGGAAATCGCTTGAAACCAGTTCCTCGTGAGTTACACCAAGAATACCTTTGTACTGTGGTTTTTCAGATGCGGCAATGAGTGCATTATTCACATCTTCAACCGTGACATCTTTGCTGAGTACGGCAGTAATATCTGAACATGAAACCACAATGCTTGGGACACGGAAGGAAAGACCGTCAAACTTGCCCTTCAGGCTTGGAATAGATTGCGTGGTAGCAATGGCAGCACCAGTTGAGGTAGGAACAATGTTTTGAGCGGCAGCACGAGCCTCACGGATATCCTTAGCAGGACCATCTTGGATCATTTGGCTGGCTGTATAAGAGTGAACCGTAGACATAAGCGCCTTCTCAATACCGAACGATTCCAACAATACTGCCATTACTGGACTAATGTTGTTGGTAGTACAAGAAGCGTTATTGATGATGGTTTCGCTGCCATCTGCAGGGTTTACACCCAATACGTGAGTTGGAGCAGGATCAGTACCTTTGCTTGGAGCAGAAATAATAACGCGCTTAGCGCCACCAGTAATGTGTGCACCAGCCGTGGCTTTGTCTAGGAAACGACCGGTAGACTCAATGACCACATCAACATTTAATTCGCCCCACTTCAACATGGCAGGATCTTTTTCCTTGAAGACTTGGATGTGAACGCCATCAACGATGATGGTGTTCTCATCAAAGCCAACTTCTAAGCTGTACTTACCGTATGCAGTATCGTGCTTTAAAAGGTGAGCCAACGTTTTTGTATCTGTTAAATCATTGATACCTACCACTTCACACGCGTCGCGGTGCGCAAACGCCACTTTCAATGCATTGCGTCCAATGCGACCAAAACCGTTAATTCCAATACGAACTTTTTTCATGCCCCTCCTGTTAGTAATTGTGTAAAGTAAGAAAAATTTTGTGGCACCGCGTTGTTCACAAAAATATGTGACGCAATGATAAACCGCTCGGCACCTGCCTTTTTGAGTGGTTGGATATCGGCCTCATCTACCCCTGCATCAACCGCAATGGTTAACTTTGGGTGGAGTTTTTTACATTCAGCCACCTTGTCATACGTACCTTCAAGTAATTGCAACCCACTCTGACCAGGAGGCGCACCCATGCACTGTACCGATACTACACCAATCTCATTGCAGTCTTCCAGCGGTGTATCTGGGTTATAGACAACACCTACCTCAGGAACATAGTCCAGTGCTCTCTTTACCATTACTCCGCACTCCTCCAAGCTGGAGAACGCTTCACGATGAATAAGGATTCTACCGCAATTTAAGACACTCAAGTCAGAAAAATATCGCTCGGGTGTGGCAGTCATCAGGTGGGCTTCAATTTTAAGCCGCGTACTCACACTCATGATTTCACTGGGCATGATAGTAATATTGGGCACAAATTGGCCATCCATGATATCTACGTGCACCCACGCAGCCTGACTGGACTCTACAAGTTCCAACCGAGTGACGTATTCTTCATACGTATGCGCCAAAATACCAGGATAAATTTCAGCTCCCATATGCAAGATCTATAGCTTTAATGCGACGAATATGACGTGCCTCACCAGAAAATTCTGTAGTGAGAAAACGTTGAATACAGTTAGTCATTTCTTCTTGGCTGAGGAAGTCTGCAGGCAGTACGGCAATGTTGGCGTCATTATCTTGACGACTTTCTGCCGCAACTTTTTCGTTCCAAATAATAGCAGCCCGCACACCAGGAAACCTGTTGGCTGCCATCACCATTCCTTCGCCTGAACGACAGAACAAGATACCTTTTGCATTTACATCTTTACTTACCATACTTGCTACCTTTTGAGCGTAGGCAGGGTAATCATCATCTGGGACGAGTGAAAGGGCACCACAATCGTGCACGGTAAATTTTTCTGTTTCCAAAAGATGGGCAATGAATGCTTTGTGCGAGAAACCACCATGATCCGCTCCAAGATATATATCCATGGCTCTATTGTAGAGGCCTAAAAAAGCCCTGTCCAGAAGAACAGGGCTTTTTCTCAGGAAATACTAGAAGAAAGGATCGTAGTCGCCGATGAGATCTACCATCTCTGGATCCATTTCCATGTCTGCAACTAAGTCTGCTGGAGCAGATTCCTCCATGTTCAATGGCATGGTAGCTGCATCAACTTCCGCATATTGGAAAGTTAGCTTGTCCAAATCCTTATTCACATGGTTCATACGCCGGAGAGAGTTAAGAATGAGATGAAAATCCTGTGAAAGATGTCGAGGAAAAGAATAGTAGAGTTGCCATCCCTTAGCAAGGGCAGGCAGACTGCTATAAATTTATTCATAGTCCTAGAGCCTTTTTCTACAAAAAGTACCGTATAACCCAATCCCCTTTGAAGCGCACAATCTACCAAATAATTAAAAAAAATTCAAGAGGCCTTAGTGTAACTACAGCGATGCCACGTCAATTGTTTCAAGTGTAGTCTCCATTTCATGGAGATATGCGGTAATTTTTTTGGCCAACGCCTTGGCTTCTTGATGCTTCTTTAAGGAGTAGGCCAGATCTAAATCAGGTTTCTGAAACTCTGCTTCAATGGCAGCTAACTCTTTCATTGCATCGGCCAGGGAAAATGATGAATCTTTCTTCATAGGGATGGTGTTATGCGTGAGGTAATGGTGCTGTCGGTAAAGTGAGTATGAATTATTTCATCTTCGCGCAACTCTTTAGCATGATGAATTCTCTTGCCGTCTGCATGGGTAGTAATGGTATACCCACGTGCCAAAACCTGGCTAGGAGCTAGCGCCTCTATGGTAGTGAGAAAACCTTGCACCTTCACTTGATATGACTGAATTCTACTAGAGGTGAGAAATGAGAGACTTTGCACAATCTGCGCCACCCGATGCTGCTTTGTTAAGATCATGTTTTTCAGTGATGAATGCTGACGCTGAAGTGATGCCTGCACCTCTTGCATGACAATTTTTTTATCAGGGATGACAATCTGGGCAGCATTAGAGGGTGTTGCCGCTCTCACATCAGCACAAAAATCAGCAATGGTTACATCTCGTTCATGACCAACACCTACAACTACTGGACTCTTAGAGCGCGTGATGGCACGAGCTACTCCCTCACTATTGAACGCATGGAGGTCTTCCATACTGCCACCACCACGAATGAGTACTATGACATCAGGCTGGTGATAGCTATTAAGATAGTCAAAAGCGGCAATAATTTCCCGCTCGGCGGATACTCCCTGAACCGCTACATTGGCCGTAATAAGGTGAAGTCCAGCTGAACGTTCTTGTGCAATACGAATAAAGTCGCCGTACCCTGCAGCCTCTTTAGAGGAAATAATACCCACCGTCTTGGGGTAGGCTGGCAATGGACGCTTTCTTGCCACATCAAACAGGCCTTCACTAGCAAGTTTTGCTTTGAGGAGCTCAAACGAGCGCTTTAATGCCCCTTCACCTAATAACTCAATATGATAGACCGAAAGCCTAAATTGCCCACTTTTGGCATAAAGACCCGCTTCCGCCTTCACCACAATGCGCATACCATCTTCAATGGGAGTATTTTGCTGGTGAATCATCTGGAAACAGCTCAGACGTGATTCACCACCAACATCTTTTAAATCAAAGAAAACAAATTTACCCTTATTCAAACCATAGTTTGCCACTTCTCCTTCAACAGAGAGCTTGAGCGGATTTAAAAGGGAATTACAGAGAGCAATGGTCTCCCCTACACCAAGTACTGGTATGTCATCGTAGGCAGACGGTATCATTACAAACCTGCTGTTTCACTAGGAGTAGGCGTGCCACTTGCGTTGGCGTTTTCGAAGAGAGCAACCATGTTAGCCACCGTTGTGGGAATTGCTTGCACGAGTGCACCATTTACCACAAGGGCCGGGGTACTGGTGAGGCCAAGTTGATTGCCCGAAGCCTTATCTTTGTTGATTTCAGTATCTATTGAGGAATCGTTCAAATCATTTTGAAATTGATTCACGTTGATGTGAAATGCCTGGGCTTCAGTGGTGATAAATGCCTGAAAATCATTCTTTGACTTTGTTTCCCAAGTTGTTTGGGTTGCAAAAAGAAAGTCGTGCATTTCCCAGTATTTGCCTTGCCTACCGGCTGCTTCGGCTGCTTCGGCTGCAAAAAGAGAGGTTGGGTTTCTAGAGTTAGGATACGGCCTAAAAGTAAACTGAGTGTAGCTGGCTGTTTCTGCGAGAGCATTGGTAATTACTGCGCTTATGCTAGCCGTTCCTGCAGATTGATAGTCGCCATATTCCGTAACTTGAACGGTAGGCTTGGTTGCTCCGCGCACCCAACCACTATTAGCTTCTCTATCAAGATATTGCTGATTCATGGTAACAATGCGTGAATCTCCTGAAGATTGGCCGCTCAAAAAAACGCCTAGACCAACAAGTGCTGCACAAAAAATAATCGCGAAGATAATAACACCCTTCATACGCCTCCAGAATTTAAGATTGTACCGAAGCGTGATGCCTGCGACCGGCTCGATGTGACCGCTCTTGGTCAATGCGCTCCAGAATATAGTTCACAAAGGCATCGGTTTCCTTGGGACTGACAGAAATCCCCTTCCAATGCTCGTTTGCTAACTTGATAATGACATTTTTACGAGAAAGGGCAAACCGTTTGTGAGTGGCAAATGAGATGAGGGAAACAAACCCTCCGGGTTTAAGCGCTCGCATATTCCGATACGGAAATACACTATGCCGAAGGTGGCTTACTACCGTAAGACCTTCATTATCCAATACATACAAGGTGTAAAAAACCGTATCCACTACGACAATTATCATTGCCAATAAGACAAGGGCTGAAACAATTCCCACGATGCGATTAATATCTGGAGACCACAGCACCAGCGGAATACTAGCCAACATGACAATGATGAAAAGACCCACAATTGCCGCTACCCACCAATCAAGCAGTGGGCGGAAAACTTTGGGTATTTCAGACGTATTTTGCATACATTTATGGTATCACATCAGCTTGGTGGATAGCATCGAAAAATTTACGGTGGGAGTCTAAGGCTACCTGCTGCAATTTTTGATCAATAGTAGGGTCATATACTCGGAGTAACGCCAGATGCTGCGCGCCATGTGGCTCTTTTTGCACTTGCTTGAGGAAGGTTGCATGTGCCCGCTTTGGTAAGACCATCAATATGACCGTGAAGATTTCGTGGTGTGTGGTTTGGTCAAGTAACTCCGATAATTGATAGTGCTCCTCTTCAGAACTTGTGAGGGCTTTAAGCTGTGCTTCTGCCGCAGGCCAATCTACTAAGTGGTCATAAAAAATACTGCTCATAAACCTCCTACGGGACCTAAGGGAATAGTATTATTAGGATCATCAACTAAGAATGCATACACAGAACCTTTGCCAATGAGACCAAGGCCAAGTGCATCAATGGTTGCAGGAGAACCCCCATACGCTCTATGAAGCGCTGGGTTAGGACCTGAATCTTCTACTCTAGTTACCACCAGGTCTCCAGTGGCCGGATTTAGGAACGCTACTTTCCGACCATGCCACCACTTATAGTTTGCCTCAATATCATCGTGCCAACCTGGTGTGAGAAATGTTTGCACGGCGCTATACCACTTTTCACTTGCAACATCTTCAGGTGTAACTGATTGCTTATTTGGTTCAAAATACCCCCATGCCGGCAAGCCTGGAACCTCATCTTTCACCACATTGCCGGGAAAGAGCGGTAAGCGTTGCTCACGTGCGGTGACACCATGATTTGTATTAAGCTGCCTTCCATCTAGCTCTGTTGTGGCGGGAATGTTGTAGGTTTGCTGGATGAGAGTAGCCACCTGATTGGCCACATCTGGGGTTACCTGACCTCCAGCTGCCGATGTAAGATGCTCTATCAGACTAGGCAATTCACCCCGCTTATTAGCCAAAGAGACATCAGGACCCACTGGCAGAGTATTTGGACTGGTTGGAGGAGATATAGGTGCAGTCTGTAAAATCTGACTTGGCGCCTGTTTCGCAATGGGAATGCCGCTTGTTAGCGCCGGAGGAGCCGAAGCTGCTGCGTTAACCTGTAGGGTATGGGCATACGCTGGCCCCACTAATGCCGTGGCTGCAATCCCCGCTAATGTCATAGTGCGCACAGCATGATGACGTAAATCACGAAGATCTAAGCCATACGTTTTAAAGAGGCGATGAGCATGGCGATGCGTTTTATGAAAACCTCGCACCACAGTACCATGATGCGCTTTTGCTGCCCTATAAACCTGTTGAAACCGCTTTGACATACTATCTGTCAGGGATTGGAGTAGGAATTAAGGTTGGCGTGGGAGAAGGGTTAAGTTCGTTGCGGATACTGGCTGGAATAACGATGTTCTGAAAATCTTGAATGTACGGAGAAAAATTAATGCTACGCAGTACATAAAAGAGGATGATCAAAACAAGCCCTGCCCCTACCGTTGCTCCTAATGCTGTAGCCACGCCTTGAAGAAACGAGCGCCACATCATTTGTACTGGCCGATGATATGCTCTATCTATTGCCGCAACAAATTTATCAAAGCTGGCATCATCTGGATGCCTATATGCGGCATACTCATCTTTATGGGTGGGAAGCGCCTCTTTGGCTACTGGCGCTGCCGGCGGTACTGCCGGTGTTTCTGCTGGCGGTGTTGAATCTGGCATACAAGAAACTAGAGAATGGAAATGTGTTCCCATTTAGTGTACCATGACGAAGCTTTTACCTCCTACCTATGTCTGATACCTCTTTTTGGCAAACATTACCCCACCCCATTGTGGGGCTTGCCCCCATGGATGGCGTTACCGATGCAGCCTGCCGCTACATCACTGCTCTCTATGGAAAACCAGACCTTACCTTCACTGAATTTACCGCCGCAGAAGGTTTGCGCGCTGGTGCAGACCGGCTCATGGAAGACTTTTACTATCATCCGCTTGAGCGACCAGTGGTTGCCCAGGTATTTGGTGGTGACCCCACAGCCTTTTTTGGCGCGGCAGTTATTGCTTCGGCACTAGGATTTGATGGCATTGATATCAACATGGGCTGTCCTGCTCGCAATGTAACGGAGCGCGGAGCTGGTGCCGCGCTCATCAGAGACCCAGAACGTGCCTTAGCCATCATTGCCGAAACAAAAGCTGGCACAGAGGCTTGGGCAGGTGGAATCAGCTTAGAAGAAGCCGGCATTCATGAACGACTCATTCCTCTCATTCACCAGCGCATTCAAGAAATTGAGACGCTTCAAAATGCACCACTCCAGAGAAAAGCTCTCCCAGTTAGTGTAAAAACCCGCATTGGGTACGAGACAATTGTCATTGAAGATTGGATACGTGAGCTCTTGAAGGCAAAACCAGTAGCTATCACTATTCATGGTCGCACCCTCAAACAACTCTACACGGGGGAGGCAGATTGGGAGGCCATTGCCCGCGGGGCTGCTGCCGGAAAAGATTCCGGTACGCTTTTCCTGGGAAATGGTGACATTACCTCTGTAGCCGATGGTAAACAGCGCGCGCATACTGCCGGTCTTGATGGGTTCCTCATTGGTCGTCATGCCATTGGCAACCCGTGGCTTTTCCTAGAACAAATACCAACCCCTGAACAGCGTCGTGAAGCTGCACTTGCCCACGCACGCTATTTACACCATATCTTTGCTGGCAGGGGGTTTGTACGCATTCGTAAACACCTCTTTGAATACACCAAATTTTGTATTGGCGCCAAGGAAGTACGAATGGCTCTCAGTAGACTTAATACCCTGGAAGATGTAGAAGAGCTCCTCCAAAGAATTGAATGGGAACCTCAGGTTAGACCGTAAAGTGACCGTTATCGTAAATAATTTTTTCGCCGCCGTCTTCTAAATGAGCGGTTACGGTGCGTTTTGTGGTGCTAATAATATCTGTGTGCACCGCTGAACGGTTGTATCCCCACTCTTTCCACTGCGCATCGGTCACGGTACTTGGGTTGCCAGTGTATGAATCTTGGTACGCCTCTCCAAGAGCAATGTGGGTATTTCCTTGCTCACCACCCATGTTTTCATCGTAGAGCACTTCTGCCATTACCTTGGTGATGCGTGAAAAACTGGCATCAGTGAGTGAGAACTCCCCAATTTTATCGGCATTTTCTACCGCGATCATTTCTTTGAGTAACGCTTCATTGCGTGTGGCAGATGCAAAGACCACTTTTCCTTCTTTAAATTCCAATTTCACTCCCTCTATAAGGGTGCCCAGGTAAAATAACGGTTGATTGAAAGAGATAGTACCTTCTGTTTGACGCCAATCAGGAGAAATAAAAATTTCAAAACTAGGAATGTTGCGACCGCCGCCGCCAAGCCATTGTCTGTTTGGTCCGCATCCCACCCAAAGATCTACTCCTTCACCAAGCACGTGGAATTTCTTAACCTTAAGGGCATTCAACTTATCCTTAATACGCTCAAGGGCTGTTGCCTTCTCTGTCCACACAGCAATTGGGTCAACTTCATCCAAATAACAAGCATTAATAATTTGCTCCCAGTATTCTTCAAGAGACATGTTTACCTCAGCCGCCATGGCCTCGGTGCCATAGAGGGCAAGTGTCCAGGTAAATTTACCAGCAGTCTCTTTTTGAACGCGCCATTGTCGATACAGATGCCGTGCCGCAAGTTGACGCATGATTCGCTTAGGATCCACACCCTCTAATTCATGCTTGTCACTTTCCGAAATAATGTTGATGCTGTGGTCAATCTGGTCAATCATTCCTTTGTAGTAGTCTTTCGCGAAGAAATCTAACTGCTCGTTGCTCTGCTGAGCAAAGTAACCTGCCATATCTACATCTGTTGGAATGTACTGCATGATAGGGTGACCACCTGCTTTAAGGATGGCTGTGCGCAATGGCACAAACATGGGCTTGGCACACTCTGGCACCGTAACCTGAACCACCTCTCCCGGCTTGATTCCTGTGCCGCCGCCCAATGCATAATTTACCAAGAGATTTGCGTACTTCTCCAAAATTTCATCTGATGGCACATAGCTCATATCTAACCTCCTGTGGTGCCAAAACCACCCCGCGTAGGTGATTTCATGCTGGTTACTTCTTCAATAATTGGATGCACAAGTGGCATAAATACTACCTGCATAATGCGCTCTCCACGCTCTATGGTGACTGGATGATCTGTGGCGTTATAGAGGGCGGCCTTATATTCATCTTCGTCGCCACAAAAATCTGGATCCATGACACCAATTCCTCCGGCCGGCATGATGCCTTTCTTATGCAAGGAACTGCGCGGTGTAAGTAATCCCCAGTATCCGGCAGGCGGTTCAATGACCACATTAAGCGGAATACGAGCCATAGCACCTGGTTCAAGAGTTGTTTCTACTCTGGCATAGAGATCAAACGCCGCTGCGCCAGTAGTGTGGTACTGCGGAAGAGGCAATGAAGAATCAATGAGCTTAACGCGAATTTTTGTTTCTGTTTCCATACACCCATATTACCAAAATGTACTCCAAAAAATACGACTCATAACATGAGTAAGGAAAAGACGATTTTTTGGAGTACATTTTGGTAATATGGAGTTAATGTAATTCCTAATAGATCTTATGCTTTCTATTGGCACTCCTCTCCCAAACTTTTCTCTTATTAATGAGCAAAGCGAAGTTATTACTCCTGGCACCTGGAAAGGTCAATGGATTGTTTTGTACTTCTATCCAAAAGATAACACTCCAGGTTGTACCACGCAGGCCTGTTCATTTAGAGATGAGTACGAGTCTATTCGCGCGCTTGGCGCCCAAATTTATGGTGTAAGTGCCGATTCAGTTAAATCTCACCAAAAATTTATTACTGACCAACACCTCCCCTTTCCGCTTCTCGTAGATAGCAATCATGCAATGGCGGATATGTTTGAGACATGGGTGGAAAAATCTATGTATGGAAAAAAGTACATGGGAATGGAGCGAAGTACCTACATCATTAATCCGGAAGGAGTGATAATTGGTGCTTACCAGAAGGTAAAACCCGAAGGTCATGCCCAATTTATTGCTGCCGAATTACGCAAATTACAGGAGTAGTTACTTCAGGTCTTCTTGCTTTTTTAGAAAGATGCTGTACTATCAAAGCATCTAGTAGGTTCTCCAGAAGATATCTGGAAGACGGTCGCACTACGGGGATTATTTTTAAAGCATATTTGTTACACACACAATGGGAAACAAGCTCTACGTAGGAAATCTTTCTTGGACTACTACAGAAGAAAGCCTCACCGCTGCGTTCGCGCAGGCAGGTTCTGTTACCTCTGCACAAATCCCTCTTAACCATATGGGCAAGTCCCGTGGTTTTGGTTTTGTTGAGATGGGTACACCTGAAGAGGCACAAGCTGCCATCGACCTTTTCAATGAAAAGGATCTTGATGGTCGCACCATCCGTGTTAATGAAGCAGGACAATCACCTGCAGCACCTGCCGTTAATGAGCGTAAGCTCTTCGTTGGTAACCTTTCATGGTCCAGCAACGAAGATTCTTTGCGTGAGGCCTTTGGCCAAGCCGGCACTGTTGTATCAGTGAAAGTTCCGTTGAATGACATGGGTAAGTCACGTGGTATCGCTTTTGTAGAAATGTCTACAGAAGAGGAAGCACAAAACGCTATCAACATGTTCCATGAAAAGGATATGGATGGCCGTGCTATCACTGTAAACGTTGCTCGTCCACAAGCACCTCGTCCTCGTCGCGACCGCGATGATATGGGCGGCGGTAATGGTGGATTTGGCGGCGGCCGTTCAAACGGCGGTGGTTATCAAGACCGTGATAACAGCTTCAACAGCTACCGTTAAGGTATCTGCTCCAGCTAACAAGAAATCCGCTTCGGCGGATTTTTTGTTTGGGGAATTTCCGGATATAGTAAAGATATTCTCTAACCACTGCCCCCATGTTCACCAATTGGCTCCTCACTACTGGCCCTATTCTTGCCTACTTTCTTTACTTCCTTATTATCTTTGTTGAGTCGGGTATTCTCATTGGCTTTGTACTACCAGGCGATTCCCTCCTTTTTACCATGGGTATTTTGGCCTCCTCAGGTCATTTCAGCTTCCTCCTCTTACTTATTTTAGGAGTAGCAGCAGCAATAGCAGGCAATACAGTAGGGTACATCTTCGGCCGAAGAATTGGCCCCCTCCTCTTCACACCAGATAATAAGCGAAAATATTTAAATCATCGACAGCTTGAACAGGCTCATGATTTTTACGAAAAATACGGGGCCAACACCATCATTCTTGCTCGTTTTACCCCCTTTGTGCGTACATTTGCTCCTATCTTGGCGGGGGTAAGTGAAATGAAATATACGCTCTTTATTACCTATACAGTTGTTGGCGGAGTACTCTGGGTAGCCATTGTTACCGCTCTGGGGTATTACTTAGGACAACGTGTAGCAAATGTAGATCATTATATTCTTCCTATTATTGTAGTCATCATTATCCTGAGCATGTTACCAGCTCTCATAGGCATCATGCGCGAACGACGTAAGCAGGCTGCACGCACAAAGTAGCTTCATCTTTTATTCATATTTTCTTCATAAGATAACCCAGCACTACTTGTACCTCTAAACGAAAGGAATTGTATGGATAACACCACCCGTGACATTGCCCGCCTGAAGTCTCAGATAAACAGCTTAGCTGAACAGCTTGATGCCCTGATTGATAGCAGCGCCGATGAAGGTAAGAGCTTTCTTCACGACACGAAAGACCAATTACATGACAGTCTTGATCATTTGAAAGACTATAGCGCTACAGCAGGAAAACAGGTTAAGAAATCCTTGAAACAAGCGGAAGAATACGTACACGAAAATCCCTGGCAAGTTATTGCTGGTGCAGCAGCCCTAGGCGTATTAGCTGGCATTATTATGAGTCGACGCGACTAAACCATATGGGATTTCTCTCTGCCCTATCAGATATTGCAACGGCACAGATTGAGCAAACAATAAAGGAAGCGGTTTCCCCACTTCCTTTCTACCTACGTAAGCTTGCTTTTGGCACCGTTATTATTGTTCTAAGCCTGTTTGGACTCGGCCTTGCCTTTCTCTTTTTGGCAGTAGCCCTGTTTTTTGCGGTGGCTAACTATCACACCCTTGCCATTGCCTCACTCTGGACAAGCTTACTCAGTGGCCTCATTGGAGCTTCATTCTTAGTGATTGGCATTCAACTGGTGCGCAAGCCTCGCTAGAGTTTACCCCAATACCGTTCCTACTTTTTCACCCCGTACAATGCGGGCAATGTTTCCTTTGGAGAGCAAATCAAAGATAACAATAGGCAAATGGTTATCCATGGCTAGGGAAATTGCAGCATTGTCCATGACGTTGATTTCTTCGCTCATGAGCGCCTCTGAATAGGTAAGCTCGTCATGCTTGTGGGCATTGGCGTGCTTTTTAGGGTCTTTATCGTACACACCGTCTACCTTGGTAGCCTTCAGAACGGCGTCACAATCAAGTTCTAAGGCAGTAGTGATGGCTGCCGTATCAGTAGTAACATAAGGGTTTCCCGTACCGCCGGACACTACCACAATGCGACCCTTTTCCATGTGCCGAATACCCCTTCGACGAATATAAGGTTCTGCAACGCTATTCACGCTTAAACGTGTCATTAAGCGTGCAGGCTGACCGTTGTGCTCTAATACATCAACTAAGGCCATACCGTTCATAATGGTGGCCATCATGCCCATATAGTCACCCGTAGCGCGCTCAATGCCGTGTGCTGCAATGGCTGCACCACGCATGAAGTTACCGCCGCCTACCACAATTGCCAACTGCACATGCGTATCTTCTACTAAAGCCTTTAACTCAAGTGCCAACCGATTGACGAATTCAACATCAATTCCAGACTCTCTACTACCGGCAAATTGTTCACCAGAAAGCTTCAGTAATACTCTATGTGGTTGCATGAGGTACAGTTATTTTATTTCCAGTGCTACTATAGCAGGGAATCACCTCTCACCCAATCCTATGAATTACTGGCTCGTAAAAAGTGAACCTGAAGAATTTTCTCTTTCTGATCTCAAGAAAAAAGGTATTGAGCCCTGGACTGGCGTTCGTAACTACCAAGCACGCAATTTTATGCGAGATGGCATGAAGAAAGGGGATCTAGCCCTCTTCTATCACTCTAATATCACCCCACCACTCATTGTGGGCCTAGCCACCGTTAGCTCTGATCCCTATCCTGACCCCACTCAATTTGATGAAAAGAGTGACTATTTTGATGCCACTTCTGACCCTAAAAAACCTCGCTGGTTCTTAGTTGATCTCACCTATCACTCCACATTCGAACAGCCTTTGAGTTTGGTTACCATCAAAGAAGATTCACTCTTACAAGCAATGCGCGTAGCTCAAAAGGGCAGCCGGCTTTCCGTGCAGCCGGTAGAAAAAACACATTTTGACCGCATTCTTCTCCTTACGAAAAAAGACCGGTAAACCCGGTCTTTTTTCTAGAACGATGGCAGGCTAGGTGCCGATGGCAGATTTGGTGCCGATGGCAGGCTAGGTACCGATGGCAGATCTGCAATATTGGTGTGCATGATTACTGCTTAGCTTTTAAAATATACGGTTCCGTCTTTAACGGCGAAGGTAAGAGACTTGTCTGGCTTTGCCACACCCTCTAACACAGCGCGCGCTACTTGTTGCTCAACAGCTTGCTTGATTTGGCGACGCAATTCACGTGCACCAAATGTATCGCTAAATCCTACCTGGGCAAGGTGCTTTACTAGAGCCGGGGTAAACTTTAACAGAATTCCCTGCTCTTTGCCACGGGTTGCTACTTTTGCCAACTCAAGGGACACAATTTCTTCAACCTGAGCGGGTGTTAATGGGTGGAAAACTACTATCTCATCAAGCCTGTTAATGAACTCTGGTCGGAAATGTTGCTGTAGTTGCTGAAGCGTTCCTTGATTTTCTTCCTCAGCCATTGGTCCGGCACTGAAGCCAATCTTAGCAGCAGCATGCCCTCCCCCAATGTTACTGGTAGCAATAATGATGGTATTGCTAAAATCTACCACTCTTCCTTTACCGTCCGTTAGGCGACCATCGTCAAAGATTTGCAGAAAGATATTTGTTACTTCTGGGTGCGCCTTTTCAATTTCATCTAAGAGAATAACACTGTGCGGCGTGCGGCGAACTGCCTCGGTAAGCTGTCCCCCTTCTTCGTAGCCCACATAGCCTGGTGGAGAACCAATGAGGCGCGCAACAGAATGGCGCTCCCGGTACTCTGACATATCAATGCGAATGAGTGCCGTTTCATTGCCAAACAGTTCAGCCGTAAGGGCCTTTGCAAGCTCGGTTTTTCCGACACCCGTTGGCCCCATGAAAAACATGGTAGCAATAGGGTGGTTACGCTCGTTCAGACCGGCGTAGGAAACGCGTATGGCGTTTGAGGTAGCCTTGATTGCGGCATCTTGCCCAACCACACGGGCGTGAAGACGTTCTTCTAAGTTAAGAAGACGCTTTTTGTCATCATCACTTAACTGCGTGACAGGAATTCCCGTCAGCTGAGCCAAGAGAGCAGCAATATCTGCAGATGTAACGGTTGGCTGTTCTTTTTCTGCCGCGGCAATGCGTTTTTTGGCGGCCGCTTGATCAAGCAGATCTAAGGCCTTATCTGGCAAGAACCGATTGGTTACATACCTATCAGACAGCGTAACTGCAGCAGAGATGGCATCATCGGCAAATAGTACATTGTGATGCTGCTCATAGTGTGGCCGCACACCTTCAATGATTGCCTCGGCTTCTATAACGGTGGGTTCTCGCACGGTTACTGCCTGGAAGCGTCGCTCAAGCGCACTATCTTTCTCAATGTACTTTTGGTATTCGTCCAGAGTTGTGGCTCCAATCATGTGGAGATCACCTCTAGCCAAAGCTGGTTTCATGATGGTGGCAGCATCTAGGCTACCTTCATTAGAACCGGCTCCAACCACCGTGTGAACTTCGTCGATGAAAATAATTAAATCATCTTTATTTTGAGTAATTTCTTCTACCACTTTTTGCAAACGTTCTTCAAACTCACCGCGATAGCGCGCACCAGCCAAGACACTGTTTAGACTCAGCTCAAGCAGACGCTTGCCACGCAAGTGTTTTGGCGCATCTTTTTGCACCATTTTTGTGGCCAAACCTTCTACAATTGCCGTTTTACCTACACCTGGCTCACCAACTAAAATTGGATTATTCTTGCGACGACGCGAGAGAATTTCTACCGCCGAAGCCACTTCGTTTTCTCGCCCAATGAGAGGGTCAAGTTGTTTATTGCGAGCCAACGCCGTGAGATCACGACTGTACTGGTTCAGAGTAGGCGTATTTGTGGTAGGCTTAGGACTTTCTTCCTCAATTTCTTTTGAGACTTCCTTAATGTGCTCTGGAGTAATACCAAAACGACGCAAGAGTGATCCTGCCATGCCAGGATCATTGGTGAGTGCAGACAAGAGATGGAGTGGACCAGGCTGTGTAGCACCATCGGCATCCGCTGCTACATGGGCCTGTTCAATGATGCTCTTCACATCTTGAGAGATTTCTACGTGATCTGGGTGCGTGGTATCACGTAGTGCATTTACCGTAATGTACCCCTGCACATCCGCAGGGTCTACCTTGAGCTGTTTAAAAATGTGCTGGGCGCCGCTGTCTGCCACCAAAGCTACCAACATGTGTTCTGAGGCAATTTGGCGCTGACCAAATTCGGCAGCAACGTCTGCTGAGCGCTTCACGAGTGTTTTTGTGTAAGATTCAGAAGGAATTTGAGCTGTGTGCTCTTGCTGTAATTGGGAAAGAATTTCTTCAGCCCCTTGTTGAAAACGAGCAAAATCTTCAGCGCACACATCTAATACACGTGGCTGACCTTGCATCATAAAGCTGATGCGAGTAGCCGCTGGCCGAGTTTTGCAGATGTCACAGATAAGTGCCATATGTGTAAAAATTACTTTACTTTTTTTAAAAACTTATAGACAAAATGTAAAGTATACTTGTCATTCTGTCAATAAGCCCTCGGTGGTCTGTATACAAAAAAGTGGCTCACCTACAGTGTAGTGAGCAATTATTAACTCTTTATGAATGTCTTAGCGACGTCGACCGAAGCGGCGTGCGCTCACCGCTGAGCGCTGTACACCAAAACCTGCACGCTTTGAAGGTGCTTGCGGCTGACTATAAACTGGTTGCGGCACTGGTAAGGAATACTCAGAAATAGGAAGTGACTTGCTAATGAGCTTCTCAATGGCACGCACTTCTTTCATTTGTTCAGGATCAGCTAAGGAGATGGCTAAGCCTTCTTTGCCTGCTCGCCCCGTACGGCCAATGCGGTGTACATAATCTTCTGCGGCATCAGGAAGGTCATAATTGACCACTAACTGGATGTTTTGCACATCAATACCACGAGCAGCAATATCGGTAGCTACAAGAACGCGGTATTCGCCCCTTTTAAAGCCTTCTAGTGCGTGTTTACGCTGGTTGAGGGAACGATTGGAGTGAATTTCAGTTGCAGTAAAGCCAGCGTGATGGAGACTCTTTGTAAGCTTGGCAGCACCATGCTTTGTTCGAGAGAATACCAAAACACTCTCTCTGTGTTCAGTAAGAAGCTTTTGGAGAATGCCAAATTTGGCGTCACGGTGCACGTAGCAGAGTTGCTGGCTCACAAGCTCAGCGCTTGTACCGGCACGAGCAACTTCAACTGTTGCTGGGTTTTTGAGGTAGTTGTTTGTGAGTGCTCGTACTTCTGGCGACATGGTAGCAGAGAAAAGCAGTGTTTGACGCACAGGAGGAACATACTCCAAAACCTGACGAATTTGTGGAGCAAAACCCATATCAAACATGCGGTCTGCTTCGTCAAAAATGAGTACCTTAACGGCGCTCAATGACACTGTTTTTTGCTTGAGGTGATCTACGAGACGACCAGGTGTGGCAATGAAAATACGTGGCTTACGCCCAAGCTCTTTGATTTGACGATAAATAGGCTCGCCACCAATGAGTACCACGCTCTTAATGCCATCTTGGAGTGTTGAGGTGATGACACGAAGATTTTCAGCAACCTGCAAAGCCAGTTCACGGGTAGGCACCAGAATAAGCGCATGAGCACCTGGATTTTTCATCAAGAATTGAAGGGTAGGAAGACCAAAAGCTAAGGTCTTTCCTGTACCTGTTTGGGCAATACCAATAAGATCCTGACCTGTTAAGGTGACGGGAATGGACTGCGTCTGGATAGGAGTAGGAACGGTAAAGGCCTTTTGATCAAGGACGGTAGTAATTTCTGGGAGGAGACCAAGCGAATGGAAACCCTGTTCAGGGTTGGTGGACATATCGAAAAGTAGTGATAAGAGATAAATTTTACGGCAATTTGCCGCAAAAGTCAACCTCTGTGACTTGCAGACGTAGCAATAATGCTCTGAAGTACCTTGAAGTAGGCAGTCAAATCTTCTGAAGTAATGTTATGAAAACAATCAGCCACTTTTTCTTGGGTTACTTCACCAATTTGTGGGAGCTGGCGGCGTGCCTTTGGAGCCAGTGAGACAATTTTTGCTCGGCTATCTGCAGGGTCTTGCTTAATTTTTACATAGCCCTTGTCATCTAATTGACGAATGAGGACCGTAACGTGTGGAATTTCTACACTAAGCTTGAGCGCAAGTTCTGAAATGCGTTGCGGACCACCATCTTGCAACAAACCAAGCAACGTCCATTCTGGGATGCTTAAATCATACCGCTCAAGTGTCTTGGTAACGTTGGTGCGGATAGCTCGGTATGCTTTTCCTTGAATAAGGACTTCTTGGTAGGTTGAATAATTCATTCGGTAGGATTCAATTTAAGCGAAGCAGAATTCATGCAGTAACGTTGGCCAGTAGGAGCAGGGCCATCTGGAAAGACGTGCCCTAAGTGAGAACCGCAGCGGCCACAAACTACTTCGTCACGCACCATGCCAAAAGAGGTATCTCCTTCTAAGGCAACATGATCTTCTTCAATTGGTTGATAAAAGCTGGGCCAGCCAGTACCAGAATCGTACTTGGCATCTGAAGTAAATAATGGTAATCCACATGCAGCACAAACAAATACACCTTCAGTGTGATCATTCCAGTAGGCATTTTGAAACGCAGGTTCAGTGCCCTTTTTACGCAATACTCGGTATGCGTCAGGGTCTAAAATTGCCTTCCACTCGTCTTCTGTTTTGTGAATTTTTTCCATATGCATTTATCTTAATGGGTAGGCATGAAAATGGTACGAAAGCTTATTTAGTTTCGTTACTTTACAAGTATGCCAGGATAATAATGAAGAAAAAATGAGTTTGGCCTCACAAAAAAAGCCCCCGGTTAAGGGGAACTTTGGACGGCATCAACATGGCAGTTTAGCCTAGTGGTGGGTGTGGCCGTTTTCCCGTCGCTGCCACTCGTGAGTACCTGTGGTTCCGCGACGAGGGGTGTTGGTGTTGGCCGGCGTGTTGCGGGTTGTGGGCGTTGTGCGCTCCCGCCGAGCATAGGGCGAGGTGGTCTGTGGCGAACGATCTCGCCGATTATTGTCGCCGGTTACGGGAACGCTCTGAGTCGAACGACTCCCCTGCCACAGATGAATCTGTTCTTGCTGACGTGAACGATCCAATTGTCGCGGACTTGGACCCCGCTCGCGGAACGTATCGACGTGTCTCCGATGTTCGTCGTGGTAGCGAGACGAGCTCCGGAAGTGGAAGAAGTCAAAATCCACGACAACGAAGGGCTGTACCGAATCGATGGTCTCAATGACCACCGGATTCTCGACGTCGCCGAGTGCATCCTCCGGGTAGAGGCTGCAAAGCTGGGCGTCGCGCCAAGCTTCTGCTCGTGCCATGGCATCTTGTCGGTCGGCTGCGTCCGGGTATAGCTGGATGATCATGTTGACCATTTCGCTGAACCTGATCTTGACCCGACTTGCCTGTGACGCATACGGATCGACGCCGTTCACGTAGTGAACAACACGAACAATATGCCTCGTGGCAATGAACCTGATGTCTTGTGCCATTGCGGATGTGGCCGCGAAAGCGAGAAGGGCCAATAAAAGCCCCTTAAGTTTTGGTCTCATCTAACAGTCTCCTCTTGCCCCTTCAACCCATGTTGAAAGACAAGGGATTACCATACTCCAAGCTTCTCCCATTGTCAATAATCTGTTCTTCTGGTGTAATTGTACCGATACCACTTCAGCCGATAATCACCAGAATACCATGGCCAAATCAGATTTAACCGGTTCCGAAAATAGTCAGATTATTTGGGCAGTGAGCTCAACGGCCATAGTCCTTCTTATTATTATTTCCTTTTTTGTCATCAAGGCGGCTAAAGATGGCTCAAGCAGTGCAACAGATACAGGATCTTCAGCTGCTCCTGCCGAATTAGTCACCAAGGTAACTACCGTTCCTAATTCCGTCTTCACTACGGTGGCCACAGGAGCAAATGAGGCTCTTCCTAAGCTTATTACGGGTGCGCCTGCTCTCACCGCCAATAACAAGCCTTCTATCACGTATATTGGTGCTGAGTATTGTCCATATTGCGCCACGGAACGTTGGCCAATGGTAATAGCACTTTCTCGTTTTGGCACGTTTTCTAACCTTGGCGTTACCCATTCTTCTAGTACTGATGTCTACCCAAATACACAGACTTTTTCCTTCCATGGCTCCTCATATACCAGTGACTACATCAATTTCACGGCCGTAGAAACCAAGAGTAATATTCCAAGCGCCGGTGATTTCACCACTCTTGATCCCCTCACTACCGACGAGCAAAACCTTCTCAACACCTACGATGCCGCTCCTTACGTTCCTGCCAGCGGCGCTGGTGGTATTCCCTTCATTGATTTTGGTGGCAAATTCCTAGTAAATGGCTCCACCTACGATCCAAGCCTCCTCCAAGGAAAGACTGCCGATGACATTGCTAGCGTCCTTACCGATGCCAGCAATAGCACCACACAAGGCATAATTGGAGCTGCAAATGCTCTCACCGCTACCATTTGTAGCCTTACAAATGACACGCCAAGTAAGGTATGCAGCGATCCTGGCATTCAAACCCTTAAACTCCAGATAAATAGCCAGGCCAGCAGCAATTAAGATGGAGGAGCATTCTTCACGCCCTCCTTTTCGCTGGTTACCGTATGTATGCCTTGCCCTCATTGTGCTTGGCATTGGGGTAGCAACATATCTGACCATTACTCATTACACCACCACGGTAACTCTTGCGTGTCCTGAAAATTCGGTTATTAACTGCGCCAAAGTTACTAGTAGTAGTTACTCGGTTATTTTCGGCATTCCCCTGGCTGTACTTGGATTAGCTTATTTTATTGGAATCTTTGCTCTCTATCTTCCTAAAGTTTGGCATGCAAAAAACCCACTCTTACCGTGGGTTCGTTTAGCTGCCGTACTTTCTGGCATGGTTATGGTCTTTTGGCTCCTGTACGTGGAGCTCTTCTTGGTCAATGCCTTCTGCCTCTACTGCACAGCACTCCACATTATCATCTTCTTACTTTTTGTCTTGACCGTTTTTGGCACGGCCCTTACACCAAAAACCGCTTAGTTCTTTCGGCTTACTCGAATGAGTTCCAGTTCTAGGTGAATGTAGCCAAGGACCATTACTACCAAACCAGCAGCTAATTTGGCGAAGACGTTATTGAAGGTATAGTCATTTGGAAGCATGTTGAATATGGTTTCCACAAGAGAAACTGCTGTTAGCAAAGCTCCAGCCAAAATGAACATGAGAGAGACTGAGTAAAAATACGGCTTGTGTGGATCAAAGTTTTTGAACATACATTTCTCTACTTCTTAAGTACCTTTACTATGCGCTTCACGAGAATTTTCGTAAAGCCCATTTTATTTCTTGTTGCTGGCTGCTTCCAAAATTTTGACGGTTGTGTGATAAAAACGTGACGTGGCCTTAATACCCAGCATCTTTTCTAGGAAAATAGGATTTCCTGGTCGGCCATTTTGTAGGTGCATGATGACAAATGCATCAGTAGGCGTGGCGCCCACAACCTCGTAATCCCCTTTGGGTGAAATACGTGGCAAAGCAAGATTCTCAGGGAGAAAGGTTGATGCAAATACCATAAGGTATCTATCTTCCGGTAGAGGCTCTTTGCCTTTAAATGGAGCGGCTTCTAGAGAACATCTTAGCTCTTCTACTGTTCGTAAACAGGTTGGAACTTCATAGCCCAATACTTTTGTGAGGTGCTCTTCAATTTTTTTCTGGAGTTTTAATCTATCGGTTTCTTCTGTATCAAAAAACACGTTTCCCGTTTGAATATAGGTGCGGACGTTGGTCATTCCCATTTCGGAAAAATGGTCTCGCAAAGCCTGCATGGTTATGGTGTGACCACCTACGTTGATGGCTCTGAGGAAGGCAATGTAAGACTTCATAAATCTGTTTGTACTTTTTTGAAAATTTCTGCTGCCGTTTCTTCAGGTGTTTGGTCGCTGCTATTTATCATATGCAACGCTTTGAACTCCTTATGAGCCAAATCTGTATAAACCACATCAATACGACCGTGCATCTGATTTTCAGGAGGGCGAAGTACGTCACGTTCATGCAAGGTGGCAAGTGAAGGAAATAACAGGAAACCATGTGCGTGAGGAAATGCCTGTAAGTAGATTGAAAAACCTTCATCATCCAAAACATCATCCACAATGATCACGAATTTTTTTGCCTCATAGAGAGCAATTATTGCTAGTGCCGACTTTGTAGCAAGAGTATGCTGACCCCCTTCTTCAGTATCTTCCCATGGAACTACATAGCCACTCACCACAAAATCGCGGAGTGTATCAATAGAAAAATTTACTGAACGAGAAAACTTTTTTGCTAACAGTTTTCCTATTGTACTTTTTCCCGCACCAGGTGGGCCGCTTAATATGATTACCATGAGGTTACTGTACCAAAATTATGTAAGATAATCCGCAATTTTTTCGCAGAGCGTCATCTTTGTTTCAAAATTCTGTAAGTAGGCTTGAAGAAACAAATGACTTGCGTGAGGAATTTTTAAAATTTCTTTCTTTTTTGCTTGCTGTGCTGCCTCATCCAACATGTCAATTACTCCTGGTGGAATCACCGTATCTTCTTCGCCAATGACTAGGAGAAAATTTCCCGAAAACGTATGCAAATTTTTGACTACTGCAGCGTCCTTCCAACTATTTGGTTGACGAATAATTTCAGAGAATCCCTCACCAAATGACTCGGAGTATGCCTCGGCTGCGTAGACGCCAGGATAGAAAAGTACAAGGTTTGCCACCGGGTAACGAGCTAGCAGCTCCAATGCAACATGACCACCCATACTAAAGCCACAGAGAGAAAAGGGAGATGTTACATCAAAAAACTGCAGTGCAGCCTCTGCTTCACTAACACGCCTAGCCAAGCTAGAAGTTGCAAGCGTTCCTGAACTTTCTCCATGCCCAGAAAAATCAAAGAGAAATGAGGCAATTCCTTTTTTCTCTAGCAGGTACTCCGCTATGGGCAATTGGCGCTGCATGGTGCCCGCACCAGCTCCGTGCAAGAAAAGTACCTGTGGTTTTTGGTCTTTATCATGAGCCACCAAACAACCCGTCAATTGTTCTCCGCCTGCGGTAAATCTTGTGGGGAACTTCATGTTATTTTCCATAGCTCTCCCCGTAATGTTCTTATACACCAAGAATATGTCCTTGGATCAAATGCCTCAGCATCAGAAAAAAGGAGTGCGTAGTACAGTTGATATGTTCTTATTGTAGGAAGGAGTTCTTTACCACCATGCTTTTGTAATAAATACCGGAAATACTCTCCGTTTTCTTCAGATCCCTCTGGTCGTAATGGATCCTCAAAACTAGAAAGAGCTTCTGCCCTATCAATATTTGAATCACCAATGATAGTGAGTCGACTAAAATCAAGCAGTCCTGTGACCTCCAACTTATTGTTAAACATGACATGCTCAGGATAATAATCTCCATGAACTAACTGTTTTGTGTGAAAACTCTCAAGTGCCCGTAACCCCTCCTCAAATCGGCCTAGGGCAGCTGCAAAGTTAGGGACTGCACGCTCTAATTTTCCTCTTGTTTGCTTTAGAATAATGTCTGACTTCGCACGAAGATATTCAGGCCAGGAAGTATTCTGGACCTTGTTTTCACCAATAAGCTCTCCATATGGCAAGGAGTCAACATTGGCCGCTGCAAGTGGAAGGATGGCCAGAAGAAATGCTTCCATTGCCTGCTTTCGTTCTTTCACCTTCCAGTGGGCAAATTGTGACCGCATGCTTTTCCCATACAAGCGTTGCTCAATAGCATAAAGTCGTCCTTGAACTTCACCTCTTTCTAGAACATTCGGAATACGAAAGGTGTACCGCCCCCTATTTACCACTTCAAGTAACCAAAGGCGTTCTTGCATCTCTTCAGGCTTATGACCTTTGGGGATACGAAGAACACGGTCACTATCCAGCGCATATACACGAGATTCTACCCCTTCGCCCAGGAAATCATTTTCTGTGAGATTAAAAGTAGCAAGTATTTTTTCCATAATTACGAATGAAAGACTTCCCCAGCCGCCAGCATTTCCACAAATTTCTCAATAAGAGCCGCCCGACGTTCTGCTGTCTTGGCATGGTGGAGCCGATAGAAAAAGGCATAACGATTGGCTTTGGTGATGGTTTCAAAAAAATCATGCGCACCTGGATTCTTGTCCAAAGCTTGTTGAAAGTCTGCTGGCGTGGTCATGGTTGAAGGGGCATCGTAAGCATTGTCCCATTGTCCGCTCTTCTTTGCGGCTTCTACGGTAAGAAGGCCCGCCGGAGTCATGACATTATTCTTGATAAAGTCCTCTGCAATTGCTTTATTCACCTTTGACCAAACACTCTTGGAACCACGTGGAGTAAAGCGTGTAATGTAATACTTTTCGTCATATTTATTAATGAGGCCATCAATCCAGCCATGCTGTATGGCCAAATTTCGTGCTTCAATGTACGTCACCGTAGTTACTCCAGAACATTTTTTGGCAAATTTTAACCACGCTCCTGGTGCAATAGTATGATTTTCCTGCAACCATTTTTCCCACTCTGTTGTAGTAGCCTCTATAACCGGTAAATTCTTAAAGATTTCAGTCATGATTTTATTCTCCCAAGGTTTGTTTTCGCCATAACTGCGCGTAGCGACCTTTTTGCACTAACAATTGTTGATGGGTACCCTCTTCAATAATTTTCCCCGAATCCATGACCACAATACGATCCAAGTTAGCAACGGTACTGAGGCGGTGGGCAATGATGATTGCCGTCTGTTTGCCCAAAATTTCCGGCAACGCACGCTGAATAATTTCTTCGCTTTCACTATCAAGCGCGCTAGTAGCTTCATCAAAAATCATGATTGGGGCACGTTTAAGAATGGCTCTGGCGATAACTACGCGCTGTTTTTGACCACCAGAGAGCTTGATACCGCGTTCACCCACCATGGTGTGATATTCCTGAGGAAACGTTGAAATAAAATCATGAGCGTGAGCTGCCTTGGCCGCAGCTATCACTTCCTTCTCTGTGGCGTTTGGGTGGAAGTATGCAATATTCTCCATGATGGTGCGATGAAACAGCAACGGCTCTTGCGGCACATAGGCAATGCGTTGACGCAAATCACTTTGGCGAACATGACGAATGTCCAACCCATCAATTTTGATGGAACCGCCAGTTACCTCATCAAATCGCATGAGGAGGCTGGTCAGGGTACTTTTCCCCGCTCCGCTAAGACCAACCACACCAATTTGTTCACCAGCGGCTATTTCAAGATTTAACTGAGTGAATACCGGTATGCGCTTATCAGCGTTACTCTGCGATGGGTAGCTAAAATCAAGGTTTTCAATGCTAATTTTTCCGTCACGAATTTTGGTTGCATCCTCAGGCTGCTCAGGATCTTGGATAGTTTCGTAGACTGGCGTGAGATATTTCAATGTTGGGTAGAGTTTCGTAATGAATTCGTCATGTTGCACCATTAAGCCAGGAATGTCCGCTACCGTTCGAATAATCTGGAACATGTACGTAATAGTGAGGACTATTAAGGAAATTGAGAGAGCGCTCCCATGCACACCGGTAATAATGAAGTACATTGAGATACTTACCCCAGCGGCGGTGAAGATGGCACGTGGCAAGTCAAAGTAAATGGGCAAACTGTGTCGCCCCCAGAATGTCTGCGACTCTTTGTGGGCAAGCTCTGTAATAAGCGTTCTCCCCTCTTCATCTTTGCCGCCAGATTTGAAGGCAACAATGTTTGTGATTTCGTCAGAAACTTCTGCAGTAATTTGGCGATAAATTTCATGCGCCAACGTGCGGTGAAAATTCACCTTACGCGATACCCAAATCATATAAAACAGCTGAATGATAATGATGACAATTGCCACCAAACCAACCCGCCAATCGGCAACGGTAAGAATAATGGCGGGAACCGTTATGGAAATAAAGGCGCGAATGGCATCTCCACGGATGAATCGGACCAGGAGAATGGCGCTATCTAAATATTGACGATAGAGACTAACCAAATAGCCGGTCTGATTGTCGCGAAAGAAAGACATATCCTTCGCAATCAGCCTTGTGTAATATTTGACCATCAATCGCTCATACTGATTGTTTTCGGTGCCAACAATCACCAGCTCACCAACGGCACCAATGATGGCGCCCACCGAATAGGCAATGAGAAAGTAAAGAGCGTTCCATTTAGCAGCTGCCAAATTACCAGAAGCAATATCAGCAGCCGTCTGAGCCATAATGACGGTAACATATACGCGCAACAGGAGCGTTCTGATGATTTCCGAAACAAACCCAAACCAATACCCCCATCTACGGCCATACGTGCCCAAGAGGTGACGATAAACGGCAGTATTCACCGTTTAGATATCTAACGTAACACTAATAGGACAATGATCTGAACCCATGACGCTTGGGTAAATATTTGCGTCTTTTACTCTGTCTTTTAACTCTTTTGACACCAAGAAGTAGTCAATGCGCCAACCCACATTTCTTTCTCTAGCCCCGCCAAAGTGGCTCCACCAAGTATAGAAACCATTCCCCGTCTTAAACATGCGCAAGGTATCTACAAAACCCCTATCTAAAAAGGCTTGAAATCCAGCACGCTCTTCACTTGTAAAGCCTTTTTTACCAACATTTGGTTTAGGATTTGCTAAGTCATCTTCCGTATGAGCAACATTCAGGTCGCCACAGAAAACTACAGGCTTCTTTTTTTCCAAATATTGGCAATATTCCAGGAAAGCTGGATCCCAGTGCTTATGACGAAGCGGAATACGACTCAAGTCATCTTTAGCATTGGGTGTGTAGACGGTAACGAGGAAGAATTTTTCATATTCAGCGGTAAGCACCCTACCTTCAGTGTTAGGATCGCCGTACTCGTCATCTGTCATGTCATACTTTTCGGCAATTTCTTTCGTTAGGCCATTACTAATGGAAAGCGGCTTTTCCTTACTGTAAATGGCAGTGCCGGAGTAGCCTTTTTTCTCTGCAGAATGCCAGTATTCGTGGTAGCCTTCTAGGTTTACCTCAATATCACCAGGTTGTGCCTTGGTTTCTTGCAAACAGAGGATGTCAGGATCTTCAGCTTTAACAAAAGGAAGAAAATTGTCTTTGCGCACCACAGCGCGAATGCCGTTGACGTTCCATGAGTAGAGTTTCATGCATTTACTCTAGCAAAACTTCTCATAATTCCCTATGGAGGACTTTTAAGGAACTATTTAGTTTTCCAGGGTAGTTCGTATTTTTGTGAGGGTGTAGATTCTCGGCCATCAAACACAGAGAACTTCTCAACCGTGATTTTGTAGAATTGATGACCTTCTGGGTGCTCAGAATCTTCCCATATATCCTTGGAGGGCTCTAAACGTTTATGAAGGCATCTGAACGCAGTAATTCTGTCGCCGTGCTCTGTTAAGAGTTCTGCGGTTCCCTCAAAATAGATGCCCCGCACCTTATCCCACGGCATGTGTTGCGTAACAATATTGCCCGCTACACTTGGATTAGCCGCAATTTCCTGGCTATGGCGTCTTGAGGTAAGGGAACGGAAGTAGAGATTGAGATCATCATCGTAGGCAAAGTGCACTTCACTGACCCAAGGGTTATTGTTGGCACAGGTACCCAGGGACATATGAAAAATATCAGGCAGATATTCGCGAATTACTTGTTCAAGATTGGTGGCGAGGTTGATTTTCATATACCAAAGCTACACCAGAAGTGCCACAAGCATAATAAGAACACCAAACATGGCGCTGAGAATGAGAATGGTAATTGCCTTCTTCCTATCAGCATTACGAAATTCTGCCTTTTCTACAGATTCAGTCTGCCCCAATGGCTTCATCACGTTATACATACCCTGCATGCCAAATTTAATACAGAAGTGAAAATAGCCCTGAAAAAAGCCAGCTGCTGCCATTGTGGCTGGAATAAAAAATAGGATTCGCCAGACAATTGAAGCATGCGTAAGACCTAAGATGAGTGCCAGAATAAGTGTTCCTGCAAGACCAATGTAGATGCTCTGCTTGCGCTGGGCAATTTCGGCCGGGCCAATATTGCAGACACCTGGAATATACGTTTGATTAGAGCTCATTACGATTTTTTAGGAGATGAAGTACTTCGTCGTGTACCAGGCCGTTACTAATAAGTGCGCCTTTAATATTTTTGTTGTAAGCCTGTTCTTCACCATAAAGACTGGTAACCTTACCACCGGCTTCTTCAACAATAACTTTGAGTGCTGCAATATCCCACGGTAACCAGCCTGTGCAGATGGCTGCGGAATACTCGCCCAACGCTACCATCATGCCGCCGTATGCTAGACAAGAGAATTTAGTGATGCGACCCTTTACCTCATGTATTTTCTTCGGCATATGATCAACGGGAAATTCTTCGCTCTGTGGACCATCAATGTTCAGTACAGTGTGAGCCAATGTACCACTTGTAGAAACGTGGAGGGGCTGGCCATTTAAGAAGGCACCTTTATCTTTTTCAGCATGTAGGAGACGATTCATGATTGGGTCATATACTACCCCTACAATGCTTTCACCTTTGTACGTAAGAGCTAGGGAAAATACAAACGTTGGTACACCGTGTGAAAACGGAATAGTCCCATCTACGGGATCTACCACCCAAACATAGTCAGCGCCTTCTATAGAAAAGCTGGCTTCTTCGCCCAAAATGGCGTGACCAGGATACTGTGCTTTTACTTGGTCTATTACCAGGTTATTTATGGTGGTATCTGTGACGGTCAGAGGTGAATCATCTTCTTTCCATTCCTTTTTCATGTTGCCATGAAAGTTATGACGCATTATATCGCCAGCTTGCTGGGCAAGATCTATGGCAAAAGATAGATATGCATCCATTTATAGCTCCGTGTATTTTTTATGGTTTCCTTTAGACTTTTCTACGGGGTATTTTTTCGCATTTTTTGCCATTTTATCTTCAAGCGCTTTTACTAAATCTATTTCTAGATCATGAGATAAAAGGAGGACCCAATAGAATACATCTGCTAGTTCGTCGGCTACATCTTCTTTATTTTTCCCTAAGTATTCCTTAATTTCATCTGTATTTTTCCACTGAAAATGTTCTAGAAATTCTGTTGCTTCCAATACTAAAGAAATGGCCGAATCTTTAGGAGTATGAAACTGTTTCCAGTCACGATCTACACAAAATTGGTGTAATTTATCTTGAATTTCGGAGAGTTCACGCATGATTTAATCATGACATAGGTAGATATCCTTACTGTAGCAGAAACCATGAAGATTGACCTTTCTTCATATTTCCGCTAGAATCTCTTCACTATGACTACTCATAAGCAAACAACCTGGCCCATGTCCTATCGCGTTGCCTTCCTTGGCAATATTGCCGATACGGCTTTTTCTGTGCCTAACCATGGTGTTTGTTTCGTGAGCAAGTAATCCCCTCTTCTCAGTTCTGCAACAAAAACCTCGGCTAGGTACCGAGGTTTTTTCGTAATTCTTGGGCCTAGCAGACTATCTGTGAGAAGAACTATGCAACTGAAGACACTCTTTCGTAATCGTACCATTTGCTGGTACCTCGTCTTGTTTCTGTTGGTGCGCTTCTCTATGAACGTCACCGGCACTACATACGCCATCTTTTTGGCGCACAAGGGATTTAATCCCCTGCAAATTAACCTGGTGAACCTCACGTTCTACCTGGTAATGCTGGTATTTGAAGTACCCACAGGGGCTTTGGCCGATATATGGGGCAGGAAAAACTGCTTCGTATCTGCCTGTATCCTCATGGGAATTGGCTTGTTTGGATATGCAGAGGCTCAGAGTTTTCTGGCCTGTGCTACCGCAGAAGGTGTTTTGGCTTTAGGAGCAACGCTCTATAGCGGCGCCTTCAGTGCCTGGCTCTGCGACTCTTTAAAGGCGCAAGGACAGATGGACCTCATAAAGCCCACCTTTTCCCTTGGTTCAATCCTGGGAAACGGCACGGGCATTGTGGCCGGATTGGTTGGTGGCTACACCGCTAGCTTTAATCTGGCATTTCCATTTTATGCTGGGGCATTGGCAGCCATTCCGGCCGTAATACTTTCCCTCATTTTTATGAAGGAAACCCGGTATCGCCAGCGCAAGTTGAATCGCGTCTGGCCCATGCTTTGCATAGGTGTCCGGTATGTGGCAACGCACTCCACCATCCGCTTCCTTTTTTTCATGGGCCTTCTGCAGAGTCTTGCCACACAAACGGCAAACATGCAGTGGCAGCCCACTTTTGAGAAATTGGTAGGCGGACCACAAGGACTGGGCTGGCTCATGACGGGCATGTTCCTGGCCATGATGGCGGGTAGCTATGTAGCTCTCCACCACAAGAGTCGTCATCCAATGCGCTTACTGGTTTTCTGCCAGGTTGCCATAGGGGTGGGAATTATCCTCACACCACTGACACACTCGTTACCTCTCATGCTCCTGGCATTTTTGGGTCACGAAGTGTTCCGAGGCATTGTGGATCCGGTGAAACAGGCGTACCTGAACCATGAGATACGCTCTAGTCGCCGGAGGGCCACCGTGCTTTCCTGCGATGCACTAGGTCGCGACCTTGGTGGTGTAATTGGCCTCCCCTTGTGGGGTGCCGTTACAGTGCATAGCTCCATGAGCGTTGCATGGGTACTGGCCGGTTTCTTCCTTATTATTGCCATGTTAGGCTTACGAGCCTTCACGACAATTCGCGGTAGCGCTTAAGTGCGCTACCGTTTTTTTATAGAAAAGTCTGCTAATCTATTGGCATGGGATTTCAAGTTGCCATGCTGCTCCATGATGGAGCATACGATATTCATCTTCCGGTTAGCACCGCACTCGATTACATTCAAAAAAGGTTTCGTGGGAAGGGTCAAGGGCCCTTGCGTCAGCTCTTTGAGATTTCGCAAAAAGGCTTCAAGGGAAAGCGCACACCGCCCTTCCCTATTTCTCGTCAGAGTGTTCAGCGATACCTCCTCAACAAAAGGGGCAAGCTGAATGCCAAAGCGTGCAGAGTCTTCCGAAATACGCTCATTGAGATGAACGGGAAAATCATTGTTCGTAATCCCCTCAGAGAAGGTGAACCACTACGATGGTCTCTGACCATCTTTCGATCCACCTGGCGAATATTCGCCTTACGGCATGTCGCAACGGACATGCCATACGACTCCACAGTTGATTGGCTAGCAATCCTAGGCTACGCAACAATAGATGAGCTTAGAAAAGTTACTATTCAATGCAACGGTTATTTTGACAAGCAGGAATCAGAATTCATCTGGCTGACCCATCCGCCCTTCCACTAAGACCGAGAAATCCCTCGGTCTATTTTTTTAGAATTTCTAGCATATCTTTCACTCAAGATTGATTCTTTTTATTAAAAAGAAGAACCTCTCAGAGCCGGTTGTAGTATCTTGTTGTTTCCTCTACAGTCAAAGCAGGAACTCCGGTTTCTTTGGAGACTTACACATGAAAGACCTTGGTGCAATTGCATTGGAACTCCTTCGTCAACACGGCCACTTGGAAGCCGACGCTGAATACGACGTGGTAGTTGGCAAGCTTGTCCGTCCACTTCGTACCGGTGAAAACCGGTGGCAGAAAGAAGCAGGCTTCTATACCACCAACTACAGCAATGATCCCCTGGGAACGGATCAATACGTCTTTTTAGAAGGCGATCCCGGCTTCATCAATCTGACGGATCTCAACAGAGACTCCCAGACCCTCACGCACATTGGCGCCTCCTTCGATGTTTATGGAGAACCTAATCTCTGCTTCGCCGTTATTGTGAAGCACGGTAACGTCTGTGGCGGGGCGTATGGAAGAGACCCTTACGAGGTCATCACCAAATTGGTGGAAGGTGATCCGCGAGCCATGTTTGGCGGGTGCCTTATGGCCAACTTCACCATCGACGAGAAGTGTGCAGACATCCTGCGCAACTATCGGAATGGCGGGATGAAACGAATCTTCGCCGGCATCATTGCCCCGGAAATCACCGTTGAAGCCTGTGACATGCTTCGGCCACGCGATAATCCATGCTTCTTTGCGGTAAACCCCGCTTTGGCGCAGCTTGGTCGCGGTTCTTTGGCAACCGAACCCCTACGGGTATGGTTACGCAACGGTTATCTTAAGCAGCCCAACTACACGAATATTCTGGATCTTCAGAATCCAGGTATTCAGAAGACGGGAGAGCTTACGAGAGATCAGGAGATGGACTTACTTCTAGCCAAGAGCGTTTGCGACACCGGCAACAGCAACACCATCACCATCGCAGGAGATGGCAAAATCCTGGGTAACGCGGTTGGTCAACAGGATAGGGTCAGTGCCTGTGAACTTGCCCTCAAACGAGCAGGCGACGCTGACAGCGACGTAACGGGAGCCATGGTCGCTAGTGACAGCTTCTTCTTCAAGGAAGACAGTCCTACCGTTCTTAAAAAGGCGGGGCTGGGAGGTGTGTTTTCTACCACCAGAAACTCACCGCTAGATGACCGGATCCGCGAATACTGCGAGACTAACGGCCTTATCTCTTGGACCCTCCCCGATTCTGAAGCGCGCGGCTTCAGCTTCCACTCTTAGACCCTGGAATTATCCTCGGTCTTTTTTATTATGTGCAAGGAAGAACAGGCACATGACTTGCTCCGCCGTAGTTTGGCGTACTCGTAAGAGATGACTTAGAAGCACCATTATTAATAACGAGGCCAAGTGCCGTAGTTACACCAGCACCAGTAACTCCATTGGTACCAATACAGTAGCTTGAACCACTAGCATTGGTTTGGTAACCATACGTATAAGAAGGTGACGGAGTTTTAGAGATACTTGTACCATACGTTCCATTGGTTCCCGATGCTTCCGTACCAGTGAAAGGCCATGATGTAACAGTTCTGTTTACTACATTGGCAGCAGGTACGGCTCCGGCCGTAGTGTTGGAATTACGAATAACCACTACATCTGAGGTATTCAACACCTTCCAGGTTTCTACAGTTTTTCCGGCTTCGGTAATATCACTTACGGCAGAAGTATTTTTTGCCCTGATTTGAGCACTTTGTATTTGTGTTAAGACAAGCGTTGCCAAGATAGCAATAATGGCAATTACCACCAATAACTCAATAAGCGTGAATCCGGTTGCAAGCTTAACAAATTTAATGATGAAGCCTGGCCGTTCACGAGCAATATATTGAGCAAACCATGATGTCTTACCTGATTTTGGATATTGCATACACCTCCTTATGATTGTTGTACTTCTTATTTTAATGGTTTCTGAATATTGAGCAACACGCCGGAACATTTCATCCTTTTTTTAATCTCATTTCTCTTTATAATAAGCGAAAAGACGTCTAAACTCTTCGCCATATGAACCTTGGAAATAACTTGGAAATATTGGGATTATCCTCACGTGAGATTACGGTATATACAGCGTGCCTGGAATTAGGCATGAGTCCTATTATGCCCATTGTAAAGAAAAGTGGCATTCCCCGGAGTTCGCTCAGTTATATTCTAGAACAACTACAGAAGCGTAACTTCATTGAAATTGTTAGCAAGAGCTCACGCCGGCTCTACGTGGCCACCACTCCTCGCTCCATTGTTTCCGGCCTAAAGGAAGAAATTGAAGCCAGTAAAAAACGCCTTGACTCTTTTGAATCTATCCTCCCCGAACTAAACCAACTTTTTCGCAGTAACCCCTTCCAACCTACCGTTCGTCTCTTCCGGGGTGCCGAAATTCGTGAGTGTTATAGTGAACTTCTAGAAAATGCTTCGGATGAGATTTGGAACATCGGTGAAACTACTGCAATCTTTGAAGTTTTAGGAACAAGATTTTGGCACAACTGGAGTCAAAAACGAGAAAGCCGTTCCATAAAAGCGAAAGCAATAAGAGTAAAAGATGCCGTAAATGAAACGGCAGATGCCTTTGCCAAAAACACCAAATTTCGCACCATAAGATACGCTCCTCAGGGTTTTTCGTGTCCAGCTCACATTGTCATATGTGGTCAGAGCGTTGCGATTATCACCACCACAAGGGAAAGCTTTGCTGTCATGATTACCTCACATGACTATGCCGCAACCATGAAGAGCTGGTTTCGTGAGCTGTGGCGGATCTCTACTCCCAACACAAAAGCTTTATAGTCAACTCCCAAAGGTAAAGGTGTTAATAGCAACGCCATTTGGCACTTCAAGCGTCACAATGTAGCCAGTGGTAAATGTGGGGTTAGCCACTAGGCTATAGAGACGTGATTCACCTACCATCATGCTGCCATTTTGCACATCAGGCCCTGAATTGGCAGCAGTAATTGGCTTGCCATCGAAAGATACTTTGACCACTGCAGGCGTTGTAGAACCTGCCACAAGGTACATTTCCTTGGAAGCAGCGTTAAATTGCAAGGTACTATTTCCTTTGGCCACAATTTGGTCAGCATCTACTTCCCAAGTTCCTCCCAATGTCCAACTATTAATTGCCAGGTTATCTGAAGAAGCAGGAGTAAAAGTAGCTGTACCGTTCGTCAATGCTGTTGTGCCCATATAATTGCTGGCCCGTGCCGTGCCCAGATACGTTTCCTGTGACTCATTATTAGCAACGGGTACCGTTTCTGAGCCGTTGGTAACCATGGTATTACTAAGGTGCGCGCCATTTTGCTGAAGCAATTGACGAATTGCCTGTTCTGTTTGATTATAATCACCTTCGCCAAATTCCTGGCGACGAACCTGACCCGTGGCATCAATAAGATAACCCGCTGGCCAATATTGGTTACTGTAGGCATTCCAGGTTCCATAGTCATTATCCATTGCCACGGGGTATGTTAAGCCCTGCTTTTTAACTCCATCCTCAACATTGGCAACTACCTTTTCAAAAGAAAATTCTGGCGCAGAAACACCAACAACCACAAATCCATCATCTTTGTAGAGGTTGTACCATTTTTCCAAATACACATTGTTGCGAATACAATTAATGCAGCTATACGTCCAGAAATCTACGAGTACTACCTTTCCTTTAAGGCTAGAAACGGTGAGAGCAGGGCTATTGATCCACTGGGAAATGCCTTGAAAATCTGGTGCTTGATACGGCGTGACGTTGAAGAGGGTGTTATCCGTAATTGGATGAGCCGGCGCTGGGAGAAGCTGCGCGGAAAGGCCATCAAAGTTAAACGGCGTATGATCTGACACCCACACCTGAAATTGCTGATTGTATCCCGTAGCAATGAGCAAACCTACAATAATAAAAATAATGCCCAGTGTGCGCTGAAACCATCCACGCGGATTGCTGGCAAACTTCATTTTCTTCACGGCACGCTGCCCAAAATGAGAAATTATCAAGAGAATTGTGCTCAAGCCTAGGGCATAGCTAATGAGATACACCATGGCATTGCCAAAACTTACCGGTAGCACCGTAGCCAAGATATAGGCATATACAGGACTACAACTGGAGAATACAGGTCCAAGGGCAGCACCAATAAGAATAGAGCCTAAGATTTTATTTTTACTTCTGGCACCTTTACTCAATGTTTCTTGAGCCTTGGTTTCAATACCAATTTTCAGTATGAAAGTTTGGTAGACAGTAGGAAAAAGCGTAGCCAAACCAAGGAGAATGATGATTCCGCCAGAAATATCCGTAAGGAGTGACGGTGGAATATTAATGAGAACAGCCGTTGCCTTTAACAGAAGGGTAAAAAGGATAATGGAAACGGCCAGAGAGACAGCAATAATGAGAGGTCGTCGCTTATTTGAAGCATCACCACTGACGGATCCACCAATAATCACCGGCAATAACGGCAGCACACAGGGAGCCAACACCGTGAGGATTCCAGCGATAAATGCGCCAAATAAGAGTCCCATTTGATTTCTTTGTTAGTGTTTGTGAGCGTCCCTGCCTGAATCATGAAGATCCAGACAGGGACATGGTATCACACCTCTGCAGGTGAACTTATTAATTTGGCATTAAAACACTATCAATAACGTGTGTTACGCCATTGCTGGAAATAACATCGGCCGTTTCAATGCTAGCCATATTTCCTTCAGCATCTTTAATTTTCAGTGCACCACCGTCCATTACAGGAGTAAGCATTTGACCTTTGGAAGCCATCACCATGAGCGCAGCGCTAGTATAGGTACCAGAAACTACGTGGTATGTAAGAATCTCCGTGAGAGCGGCTTTATTAGTGGGATCTTGGAGCGCTCAATGGATAGTAACGATAGTCGTGCTAAAACCGTGGTGGTAAATGCTGCATTTGCCAAAAAATGTCCTGAAATTGAGAAGAATTTGCTACTTATATGAAGGTGCTCTACGTTTTGGGGAAATAAAAAATGGGTGGGACCTGCTACTGCAGATACCACCCGGAAACTTTCGAGCGACTAGCCGCCGACCATGAGATACACCCGTCCACCGCGATTGCCAAAGACTCCCTCCAAGAGCTCCCTGAGCCCTTCCGGCATACCCGTCTCGAAACCCTCGCGTGCGATGATGGGGTGATGCGACTCACAATCGCAAAGCGACGCCGTGAGACCCGGTACCTGGGCGACCAATGCTTGCAGAGCCTCGATGTCCTCACCGACTTGGGTCCAAAGGAAATCGACGTACTCCGCTGAAATCCTTCCCTCCTCCGCAAGCTCGGACACTCGCAGGCTGGCCTGCAAGGCCGCCAGCATAACCTGGGGCTTCTCGTCGTCGGGGATGATCTCGTTTGGCCGTGCAAGCATCTGGACGCTGAACTCGTGATGCGCAATTCTTGCCGCATTCATTTGTTCGCGCCCTGAATCCGCCGGAATTGCCAACATAGCTGCCGCTGCCGCGGCAAGTAACTCGTAACCTTTTTGCATATCTTTCATAACACTAAACGCAACCTCATGTGCGTCCAAATGTTTATATCAAGAAAGTATCTCCTAGTCAATAACCTGAAGACCAGATACAAAAAAACTCCGGATTTCTCCGAAGTTTTTCTTTTCATGTTGTAAGGGAAGCTCCTACTGCTTTGCGCGCGGGAGTAGAAATCTGACCTATGTCAGATTTCTACCAACTACTAGAGCGAACTTGAGGTCCAAAGAGACGCTTACCAGAGGTAGGAGCTCCTTGACGACGTGGGCCACCGCTTCCGCCGCCGTTGTAACGACTGCTAGAATATCCACCCTGACGCGGGCGACTATCCGTATTGCGGTTATACGACTGTTGCTGTGGAGCTTGTTCAGAATGTTTGGAAACTTCCATCTGCTTTTTGGCCAAACCTTCAATGGTGCGTACTGAGCGAACTTGGCTACGGGTAGCAAAACTAATAGACAAACCGGTGCTACCGTTGCGGCCAGTACGGCCAATGCGGTGGATGTAATCATCAGGATCATCGGGAAGGTCGTAGTTTACTACAACGGCAATGTTAGAAACATCAATACCGCGGGCAGCAATATCGGTGGCAATAAGAACACGGTATTTACCGGTCTTAAAACCATCAAGAGCCTCGCGACGCTCACGGAGTGAACGGTCGCCGTGGATTTCTGCAGACGTGTGCCCAGAAGTGCGCATATCGCTCATAAGGTTGGTTGCACCGGCTTTTGTGCGAGTGAAAACAAGCACAGGACCTTCGTGTTCACCAAGCAACTTAACGAGCATTTCTGTTTTACGAGCAGGAGCAATATAGAGTACTTCCTGACGAATGAGTGCATTACTGCTTCCAGCTTTAGCAACTTCAATACGAGCAGGAGTTTTTGTATACCCGGCAACCAGACGAGAAACGGCAGGAGCCATGGTAGCGGAGAACATGAGCGTCTGACGTTCTGCAGGAACGTGATCCATGATTTGTTCAATCTGTGGAGCAAAACCCATGTCTAACATGCGGTCAGCTTCATCTAAGATAATGACTTTTACGGAATCAAGACGGATGGTGCCACGTTCTAGGTGATCGTTCAGACGGCCAGGTGTGGCAATCATGATACGAGGACCAGTGCGCAATGCCTGCAGCTGACGATACATTGGCATACCACCAATTAGACAGATGGTACGTAGGTTTGGCATGAAATTGCTCACGCGACGAATGCTCTCTTCAACTTGAAGAGCTAATTCGCGAGTAGGAACCAATACTACGGCAGTACCTTTGTTTTTACTCAGGAAATCAATGGTTGGTAAACTGAAGGCCAGTGTTTTTCCGGTACCGGTTTGGGCAATACCAATGAGGTCGCCACCTTTAAGGGCAACAGGAATAGCCTCCGCCTGAATGGGCGTAGGTGTAACTAATCCTTCTTTATCAAGAATGGCTAAAATTTCTGGCGAAAGGCCAGTCTGAGCAAAACCTAAAACAGGCTGAGGAGCATCGAGCATATGGTGCGGTCGTTTGTTTATGAACTACCCCTGTAGAATCATAGAAACCTAATGACGCGCGAGGGAGAGTTGCTCATCCCATAAAACGGGAGAGCTGATTGATTAAGAGCATCATACCCAATTTATCTAAATATGTCAATGAGTAACCTGATATAATGGCTATCATGAGCTACATTGTGTACATACTCCTCTGCAATGACGGCACCTTTTACACGGGTGTAACCACTGATATGAACCGGAGACTAACGGAACATAATGGAACCAAAAAAGGCGCTAAATACACGCGTGTACGCCAACCAGTAAAAATTCAGTACACAGAGACTCAGCCAGATCGTTCAAGTGCTCAAAAACGTGAGCATGTACTGCGCACGCTCAATCACTCCCAAAAAGCTGCTCTTATAGAACTCCCTCAAGTTTAAGGAGGGCCTTTTTTCGTTCGATTCCAGCCACAAAACCACCCATACTGCCGTTGCCTCCAAGTACTCGGTGGCACGGAATGATAATACAGATAGGATTACGACCAACGGCCGTACCAACTGCACGTACCCCTTTAGGCTTTCCCATTTTTTCGGCAATTGCTCCGTAGGTACTGGTTGACCCAGCCGGGATTTGACTAATGGCATACCACACTCCTTGCTGGAAAACAGTTCCAACTTCTACAAGTGGCATATCAAATTTTTTGCGTTTCCCCGCAAAGTATTCATCAAGCTCTTTCTTTGCTTGCTTAAGAAGAGGATCTGATGTGGTACGTGTCCAATCTGTAGGAATTTCCGTGAAATAACGATCTCCCTCTATGTGTAGGCTGGTTATTCCTTTTCCGTCGGTGCTGACCGTTAAGAGGCCAATGGGTGAATTAAAAATGTCATAGTTCATGTGGGTAGATTAGAGAAATGATTACCAACTTCTTTCCAACTTCCACAGCTTATTACTCCATCTTCTAGTTTTTCATGAGCCACCCAGATGTAATTGCCAAAAAGTACCGCTTTCATGCCGCCAGAAGCGGCAACATTGCAATGGACGGGGCTATCGTCAACTAAGTAGGTAGCACCAATTTCCCGGCAAACATCCGCTTTGCTTACTTTGTTGTTTATATCCCAGGTTGGCACGAAATGAATACCTTTAAATGTTCCGGGGAAATGCTGCTCTACCCACCGGTGAGTAAGGTCTTTCAAGCGGAGGTTTCTGGCCGTAACAATATAGAGATCATAGTCTTTAGCTAGCTGTGCCACTGTGGCCTGCGCATCTTCTTTGATGGTCATGCTAAAGATATCTTCTCCTGCGTGAAAAACGGCTGCTCGTCGCTCTGTTTCCTCAAAATCTACACCCCACGTTTGAGACCAGTTATCGCGATAATCTTTGAGTTCTAACTTTGTGCCAAAATGTTTATTACTAAACTTAATAAAGACCTCTACGTGGTTGGCCAGCGTATCGTCAACGTCAATAGCAATGCTTTCTCTCTGCATAGGTTAAAGTATAGCAATAAACGCGGTATAGTAAGCAGATGCTGAACTCTGTTTTAATCTTGAAGGATATTGGGGTCTTTCCCACGCACCCCTACTCTCTATATTTTCCCCTTGCGGCACTAGCGGTGTGGATACTTTTTCTCCCCATAGCCTACCTGCGACACATCCATATATTTTACATGGGCTCTCTCAAGGCGGCTTTTGGTGAAGAGTTTATCTTCCGCGGCGTGGTCTATGGAGTGTTGCTCCTGATTTGGCACAATCAATTGTACGCGCTTATTGCCTCATCTTTGCTCTTTGGCATAGTACACATGCGTAATCTGTGGTGGGCTGGTTGGCAACGCTCATGGAACATGACCATCTACGCCGGTTTTACCGGTGGACCCATCTTTGGGGTCATTCGTTTACTCAGTGGAGATATCTATCTAGGAATCTTGGTCCACTTCGTACACAACTTCTTAATCATGTTTCCCCCTCCAGGCCTAGGAAAATACATGGCGCACGTACCTAGAGACGAAGAACTTCGAGCCAGACGTTAATTCTTTGCGTCAATTTCGCGCATTCGGCAGGTAATGATTTCCTTGATAAGCCCCTCTGTGAGAGGTTTTTCTAGAGTAAAATGAAGACTACCGCTGCCGGCGCTTATTTCATATTCGGTAAGTTTAGGTCGCATGCTTTCCAGTACCTTTCCACTAAATGGATAGAGACTCAGGTGTTTCTTGGTCACCATGACGGAAAGCAGCGCCTTGCCCTTGTAGAGATAGGCAGGCATGGCATAGCTCATGCCCTCTTCAACAGATGGAACAACCTGTCCAACTATGGTACGAATACGTGTTAACTCAGCCCCTTGAGCAGGGGCTGCAGACGTAATGTATGCTTCGACTGATTTCATCTGTCTTATCTACCAAGTCTGCGGAATAACGTAGTAGCAATTGCAATTGAAACAATAAGAATACCTACACACCAGATAAGAGCATTCCACCCATAGTTTCCAATTGGCGTACCCACAAGCAGTGCGCGAATGGCATTGATGACCTGAGTAACGGGTTGATGATCTGCAAATATGCGAAGATATTTTGGCATGCCAGCAGTAGGCACAAAGGCGCTAGAAGCAAAGGTGAGTGGGAATACAAAGATAAACCCAAACCACTGCACAGCTTCAATGCTTTTAGCCATTAACCCTAGAATTGCCGACATCCAGGAAAGAGCGTAGGTGAATAACATGAGAATGCCTACTACTCCTAACCAATCCAGGAAGCTAGCATTTGGGCGAAAACCTACGGCAAAAGCAACCGCAACCATAATGACGCTAGAGATGAGGTTACGAACCAGATCAGCCGTTGTGTGACCAATCAGCATAGCTGCAGTTAACATAGGGAGGGATCGGAAACGATCCATGATGCCCTTTGTTAAATCTGTTGCCACACCAAGTGAGGTTGTGGTTGCACCAAAAGCGGCGCTCTGCACCAAAATACCCGCTACAAGGAAGTTTACGTATGAAGTGCCGCCAGTATTAATGGCACCACCAAAGACATACCGGAAAAGCAACATGAACATGATTGGCTGGATAGCCACTGACATGAGCTGATCAATATTATTAACAATGTGAGTCATGTTACGACGAATCATCGTAAAGCTATCGCTCAACGCCCAAAAGAATTTGGAGTGTTGCTCTGGTTTGAAAGAAGTAGTGGTAGTCATTTAGTTCTTTTTAGAAGCGGCTTTTTCCTCAATCTCTTCTGCTGGTTTTCCTGTTAGCTGAAGGAAAACGTCATCAAGAGTAGGCTTGTGAATATCTAGAGAAGCAACGGGCACCTTTGCCACTTCCAGCTTCTTAAGTGCCTGGGTAAGCGAAGTTACATCATTCATAGGAAATGAAAGAGATAGCTCACCTGTTGCCATTTTCACCTTTTCACCAAGGGCTGCGTGCGCTGCATCAAGCTCAGCTTTGGTTTTGAATGTAAGATTAGCGTAATCATTCCCTACCTTCTTTTTCAATTCAGTGGCAGTTCCTTCTGCAATTACTACACCATGATCAATAACGGCAATTTGATCCGCCAATTGATCTGCTTCTTCCAAATACTGCGTAGTAAGAAGGATGGTAGCACCTGACTTCATGAGATCACGAATAACATCCCACATGGCCAAACGGCTTCGGGGATCAAGACCAGTTGTTGGCTCATCTAGGAAAATGATGGGAGGAGTAGCAATGAGACTAATGGCTAAATCTAGACGACGACGCATACCACCCGAATACGTTTTTACCTTACGATTTGCAGCCTCTACCAGGTCAAACTGTTCTAGTAACTGCTGCGCACGTTCTTGAGCGTTAGCCTTACTGAGATGATAGAGTTGGCCCATCATAACCAGATTCTGCACACCGGTGAGATATTCATCTACCGCGGCGTACTGACCGGTAAGGCCAATTATTTCACGAACCCTATCGGCATCTTTGACTACGTCTAATCCTTCAATTGTAGCCGTTCCCTCACTAAAATTGAGGAGCGTACTTAAAATACGTACCGTTGTTGTTTTGCCGGCTCCATTTGGGCCAAGCAGCGCCAGCATAGTGCCGCGCTTAACTTTCAGGTTTACACCTTTAAGTACTTCTGTTTTGTCGTAGGATTTGTGTAATCCTTCCGCCACAATTGCGTATTCTGTTTCCATAATTTTTTAATAACTGAGTACTAGGAGTTTACCTGAATAAGTAAGATATGCCAAGTAGCTTTGGTAGTTACTAGCATGCAAATACTTAATTTATTTATGAGGGCGCTCAACATACAGAATCTTATTTCCATCGGGATCAAGAATACTAAATTCTTTACCCCATGGCTGTTCATTCAATTCTTTATGTAAACGAACATCTTTTGTTTTCATCTCCTGGTACACAGCTTCAATGCCAGTCACCGAAATAAATACTGTTTGATATCCAGGTTTTTCCCGTTCTTCCGTTTGATTTTTTATACCAAGCCTTGCTCCATTGGGAAATTTGAAGGAAACAAAGCGTTCCGTCTGATAATCAAACGTGAACCCTAAAAGGTCACGATAAAACGGAATGATTTTTTCAATATCATTACTATAGAAAATAGCACTATCTAGATTCATATGGTTATTTACTGACAATAAGTTCAATAAGATTATCTACCGAATGAGCAGGTTTTGTGCGATTAAAATCATAGAATAATTGCTCATCATATGAAGAAACACTTTCAGGCTTGAAGCCTGCTGCTTTTACAAAATTTGAAATTGACGTCTCCGAGTGAAAAAATCGCTTACACACTTTTTTAAGACCTGTCTCTTCTAGAGTAACAAAGTAGCTGGTCAAACTGGTTTCAGGATCATACGTAGAAGTATCATCCGTGGCTGCAAAGCAAAGAGTAGAACGAACAACTATAAAGAGTCTCCCGCGCGTTTTCAGCACTCGATAAATCTCTCTTAACGTTGTTTCCAAAACTTGGCGGGATAGATAGTGGAGAACAAGACGAGCATAGATAAAGTCAAAAGTCTCATCTTTATAAGGAAGGGGTTGTGAAATATCTTCAAATTTCACCTCTATTTGGGAATGAACGGAACTTTCAATTATCTGTTCTTTAACCGTTTGAATCCCCTGTTCATCAATAGTAGTGGCAATGATATGTCGATCTGGATTTGCCTCAGCCATACGGATTTCTGCCACACCCGCAGTACTGATACCAATGCTGTAAACCTGGAGGTCGGTAGGTAGTAGCGCACGCAAACCATTTTCTTCACTATTTGAAAGAACACTTTCCATATTCTCTAGGATTTTTTTGACTCAATTTTGTCCAAACTCACAATAAACTCGGCATATTCATCATATCCATCCAAAAAGGCATCAAGCTCACTCTGGTTGAGTTCATAGGTATTCATGTAGGGCTCCTCCACTAACGGAACAATGGTTTTCAGCACATAGCTTGCTTCTTCATACTCTTTCACCACTTCCGAACTAACGGGTTTTGGCTTAGCTTTTAATGCACGATCTATTACCACATTATCTAGCTCTTGAATTGCTTTATCGGCGTATCCGGCAAGGGTAATGGCGTCGTTTTTCTTGATGGTTGCTCCGTGAATTGCCTGGTTTGCCACACCAACTACGTCCTGAAGTAGGGATACTAACTGATGGTCAATAATGTCGTTTTTACCCAGTTGGTTCACCAAATACCGTAGACTCAGGTGTGGCGGAGTATCTTTTAGGTATACTTCAGCCAGCGTTCTCACTCTTTTTTCAATTTCAATTCTGGCCTTTGCTAGGGCAAGTGTAGGGTCATTTTCGGCAAGCAGTGTAAGTTCTTCTGTTTTTCTTGATTCATTGCCTTCTGCCTGCGGAATTTCGTCTGCTTTTTCGCCTAACTTTTTGACGTCTTCGTGACTAATTTCTGCCTCAAAGTCACCAAACTTTATTCTGCTCAGAAGAGGAATATACGGAAGAAAAATGAGCAACGCAATAAGGAGGATGGTTGCATTATCAACCTGGAAAGAGTGACTAAAGAATCCGTGCGCAATAATTAAGATCACCAAAATGAAGCTGACTATTGCCTGGCGATTCTTAAAGAATGAAATCATAGCTGAAGTTAAACTGCTCCCCCGTACCCGCCATCTACCACCACTACAGACCCAGTCATAAATTTGGCATCATCTGAAGCAAGGAATGCCGCAACGCTGGCAATTTCTTCGGGTTGACCAAATCTGCCCATTGCAATTTTGGTAGATTCACTTTGGATGTAATCCTCAGGCAGATCTGCGTTAATAGCCGTGTCAAACCACCCTGGTGCAATGGTATTGATACGAATTTTTGGCGCCAAATCACGTGCCATTGCTTTGGTGAACATAATGACGCCGGCCTTACTGATATCGTAATCAATTGAGTTTGGATGGTACGTATCAATACCGTTAGTGGAGCTAATGTTGATAATGCTGCCACCTTTGTTGATGTGCGGCATTGCGTGCTTGGTACAGTAGTAGACACCATTCAGGTTTACCTCAAGGGTGCGCTTCCACTGTTCAGTAGTTTTTTCAGTGAAGGGAATATCAAAAACAATGCCTGCGTTGTTCACTAGTACATCAAGTGAGCCAAAGTGAGAAACCACCTCTGCAATCATTTTTGTCACTGCGGTTTCATCACTCACGTCCGCTTGAATGAGGAGAGCCTTAACGCCGAAAGCCTCTATTTCTTGCTGTATTTTTTCGGCACCGGAGCGATCCTCTGCGTAGTTAATGACCACATTGGCACCTTCACTAGCGAAGCGCTTAATTGTTGCAGCACCTAAGCCCCGACTACTACCCGTGACCAGGACTGTTTTGTTTTGGAAACGATTCATACAAGTTAACTTATAAGCTGATAAACATCGATAACTACTTTCTCATATGGATACTTTAACAGAAATATTTGAAAGAAATTAAATCTCTTTAAACGAAAAAAGAAGCCGAATGAGGGAGAAAATGTTTTAAGAAATATCTTTTATTTATTTACAATATATTGATCGTTGCCTGTCTGCAGAACATTAAGAAGTGATTCGACTGCCATATCGCTTGTTTTGGTAGCACCAGCAATGGTATTGAAAGCATTTGATCCATTGAAGCTGAAGTACTGAGTAAGTGGAAGTTCTTTGAAGGCTGGTTCTTTCATAGGATTATCAACGGCAGCACGAATTCTTTTTGCTAGTAATTCGCTTAGTAGTGCTGCTCCATCAATAACGCCATCGTGCGCAAAACTAACTATGAGTGTTCCATCTTTTAACTGAGCAAGTTCATGGGCGCCAATGTAGCCTTTACCAGCTTCTGTGGAAACGCATATAAAAATTACATCATTGTTTCCCAACATTTCTTCCATGCAGACAAACTCTGCAAGAGGTTCAACATCGTCGTGACGGTGGAGACTTGTATAGGTGACACGAGAAGGTTTGAATGGCTGGAGCATACGAGCAATTTCTTGACCAATTCGGCCGTAGCCAATAATGCCCACGCGCTGACCTTCTAGGCCAGGTGTAGTCATGAAATCAGCAGTGCCAGTACTGCCAAGTTCAAGAAAATGACGGTTCATCATGAGTGCAGCAGTAATTGCCCATTCGGCAACGGGATGTGTTGGGCCGCTAGGTGCATTGGTGACGGCTATGCCTTTTGTTGCGGCATATTCCCAGGCAGGAACAAAATCTTTAACCCCAATACCAGTGAATGAAATGACCTTAAGCTCATCCGCCGCATCAATAACTTGCTGGGTCACTTTTTCAATACCGCCAAGTATATACCCAACTTTTCCTTTCACCGCTTGAATCAGCTCACTTTCAGATGCTTGCACCTTATTGAGACGTTCAACTTCATATCCTGCATCATGAAGACGTGCCATATGCTGGTCGTGAATAAAGAGGGTATCGGTAACAAGAATTTTTTTCATGATAGCGTTATCCTACCAGAAAATGACCAGTTCAAAAATCTCATGCAGTACTTAAAAACTTGCTAGAATTAATCTCTATGAAGGAAATCTTAAGTTTAATTGCCGTAGTTCTCACGTTTGCTGCTTATGTCCCCTATTTTCGGGATATTCTGAGGGGCAAAACACATCCCCATGTGTATAGCTGGTCACTCTGGACGTTACTGACAATTCTCATCATTGCGCTCCAGTTGCTTGGCAAGGCTGGTTCTGCAACTTGGGTAACCGCCGCTGCGGGATTAATGTCTCTGGGAGTTGTATTTTTTAGTCTAAAGAGTGGTAAGAAATACATCACCACATCAGACACCGTTGTTACGGTTCTTTCTTTAATTGCAATTGCTTTTTGGGTACTTGCAAAACAACCTATTGTATCAATAGTACTGGTGGTTATTGCAGATATGCTTGCGTTTATTCCAACGGTACGTAAATCTTGGAACGCACCGCACACCGAAACTCTTTCTCTCTATGTTACAAACACAATCCGATTTACCCTTGCTCTCTTAGCAGTCCAAAACTATACAATCCTTTCTTCACTGTGGATTATTGCTTGGGTTATTGCCAACGGACTTTTTTCGATTCTTATTATTATTCGACGAAGAGTTGTTACTCTGTAATCACTCGAGCCAAGCTAGGATTCAGAGGTAATATTTTAAAAGGTACGTAATTTTATGGCGACCCCGGCTTGCTGCAGAGCAAGCGCGCACTCTTCACCACGTTTGCGACCTTTGCTAAGAAGTAAAACTCCCAGCAATCCGAACATAGTTGACCAAGTTGAGAAGAATTGAAAATGGTAAAACTCCCCATCTTTGGCATAAAGGGCAATCATCCCACTTTTACCTCCCTCGGCTCGTTCAATTGAAGCAAAAGGGAGAACTAGCGGCTGAGTATCCCCCTTTTTAGGAGTTATTAGGAGATGATCAGAATAAACCTCGAGTTTTACTGGTTTTGGAAAGGAAACTTTTTTCCTTCGTAGTCCGACTGAATAGGTGTAATTAGGAGCTTCTGACATAGAGTTCTTTAGATATTTTCTTCATAAGGGTACGCTTTCGTGCTTCGATTCACAAGAATAGAATAGAGAAATGAGGGAGTCTCACGCGCTTCGCTTTTCAAGCTTGCAGATTGCAAAAATCAGCGTTTCTGTCATCACACATGCAGATCTGGTACTCTTTGATTATGAACATACACATTAACCCGCTCGTAACAGGAGCGTCAGATGCCAGAGGCATCGTTGTTATTATCGACGTGCTACGGGCATGCACTACGATTTCGATCCTCTTTGACAAAGGTGTTGAGGAAATCATCCCTGTAAGCACTCCTGAAGAAGCTGATGCCTACCGAGCTGAAGGATACATTCTGGTTGGCGAAGGTGAGCACGGCACAGTGCACAACATCTTCCATTACAATAATTCCCCTTCCGAGGTGCGGGATGCGAAAGATCTTGCGGGTCGCAAGGTTGTACTACGCAGCAACAACGCCACGCAAGCCATCTTAGGAGCTGAACAAGCCGACGAGATTATTTTAGCCTCCTTCCTTAACTACAAAGCAGTTGTTGACTATATCAGGAATAAAAATCCTGAAATCGTCACCCTTGTACCACTTGGAAGGCTGGGTGAACAAGGGTTGGAAGACGACCTCTGCGCTGAGCTGATGAAAGCAGAACTAGAAGGCAGGAGCCTTGAGCTTCAAGACATCCGCCAACAGGTTGAAACATGTGAGTGCGCCATTCTCGTTAAAGGCAAGTTAGGAAAACCTGAGGACGTGGAGATGGCTTTAGCTTTCAATACTTCCCGTGATGTTCCCAGACTTTTCACCGTCGGCAGTGTTCTACACATCAAAAAGGCTTAGACTGCTACATTATTCATTCGGCTGATCATCGTGAAATTCATGGGATCAGTCGTTTTTTATCTGCTAGAACCCATCCGGGATTCAAAAATATTGAACCTGTAAAAAATCTCAATCCTACTTGGTTTATACAAAAATAACGGGATTTAAACCTGTTAACTTTCTTGGCTGGGGCTGGACGTTCGCAAAGCCTCACTAACCGCCCCAACACAAGCGTCTACTTAAACTAAAAGAGAGTACCTAGGTACTCTCTTTTAGTTTAATGGCTGGGGCGGTAGGATTCGGACCTACGAATGCCGGCGCCAAAGGCCGGTGCCTTACCACTTGGCGACGCCCCAATGAGTGAAACGAGTTGCGGGTGTAGTCAAGTGGATCTGCACTTGGCGACGCCCCAGCGATTCATTACATCTTTGCTACGATACCAAAAAAAACTATACCTGTCACCAGATAGCCCCTCTCCTTATTGTAGAAAATCTCATTTTCCGCTAAAAGTAATCCTGAGGTTATGGAAGACCATGAAACTTTCTCCTAGAGCTGCCTTGATTTCCCTCGTTCTTTTCCTTGGTTATGCACTCTGCGTGCAAAGCCAAGAAAGGCCACAGCCTGTTCATTTCGCTGCAACTCTCTCGGTACCCCTGAGCGACGATGAGATAGACGCAGCTATCTACAGAACGGATCACGTAGAGTCCCTATCCGGGGTCGTCACCATTTCGGACTACAAAAATGGACCAACAAGACCACTAAGCGAGATTCTGTTCGTTGATCCGAACGTCTCTGTCTGCAGCACCTACTACGTAACCGTCTCCAACAAGACGTCGTTGCATGATTTTCCTCCGGGAAAAGTTTTCAACTTTGCCACGGGTACTTATAGTGTGCGGTTCTATAGGACGGCGCAGGACCAGCAGGACGGTATCGATGCAGGTTCTGAATGTGTCACCACAACTGACACTCCACTCTCTAAAGCCTGTCTTGCTCCCTTCCAACGTCAGCAAGACATCATGAAGGTCTAGCTCCTCCCTACTACTTGGGTGGAGCATTTTTATTAAAAAAATGCCCGCGCTATAAGCGCGAGCAACTAACGTAACAAGGTTTGAATATCATCGTATCCCACCGAAAGGTCCCTCATACCTAACGGATTTTTTTCTCCGGCTGCAGGGTTTGAGCAGAAGAGCTTATGGAGAGCGATGAGGTTGACGAGCGACTGCATGAATTCATCGCCGTAATGCCCCGAGAGGGTGCACGCTCGATAGTCATTTGCTAAGAACCGATCCATCCTTGTGGGTGAGAAATAGTACGGCACGTAGTAATGAAATCGAGAATCAATGCGACTGGGCTTGATACCCACCGCTAGGAATTCTGGATATCTGTTTACGGGCATGAAATACCGTATGGTACCGGCGGCGCTTCCCAAATGGCCCTCCACATGGAAGTGAAGATCACGGGCATCAATAACCCGTTTCCCCCGAGCGTAGGCCCCAAGCACATCTTCCCAGAGGGCGCCGGCAAGAGACACAAGATCTGCTTCGCGCTCGTCGTACAACGATCTAAGAAGGCAGTAATCGTTGTGATCATACCGCTGAGAAACGATGTGATCTCGAAGCAGCTGGTAGCCGCTTTCCGCTTGAGGAGGCACCTTCCAGGTATAAACCTTACTAGATGCAATTTCACCCTTTCCTTGGACCAACGTAACTGAGCAAATGTTCAGTATCCGTTGCATATCCAAGATAAGATTGAAACAGTGCGGCTGGTCGGGCGAACACATATAGAGATTCACCAACCAAGTATGGGGATTGCCCACCCTTCCCTCAAGGATATTAACGCCGTGCACGCGCAGAATTTCTCCCGCAACGTGACAATGCACCTTGCTGTACACTACCGCTTTCTCTGACTGGGGCTCTTGGGGGAAAGCCACTGCCAGAAGCAAGCTTCTCATGTACTGGGTAAATCTTCCTTGATTACCGTTAGCCCACTCTCGAAACCAATCAAAGAGAGGCATGGTACCATAGGCGATTTCACCCTTTTCAGGAATTTCGGAAAGCAACACTCGAGCAAACTCAGGTGTGAAAAGACTCGCCGCCTGCCTATTAAGGTCCCGACGAAACTGAGTGAGAAGCTTGCTCACACTAGCTGACAAACTTCCTTGGCTACACATGAATAATGCGCTTACCACTTTTCGCCCTATAGGGGACTGAAGAGTACGCACACCCTGGCGCAAACAACGATCTGCATCAGCAACATCAACAACACATAACGCTTTTAACAACGAAAAAACCTCCATGTCCAAACAAAAATCACTTCCCGAGAGAAGCACCTCATTCATAGCACACCGAACAAAAAATACAAGCGTACCTTATGATACGCTTGCCTATTTTCTGCCTTATAGGAGGGACTTTTATTCGGTCTTAAAGGTTCGAGCCGCCAATATGTATGAGATAAGTGCCCAAACAGCCATGCCGGCCAAATATGGCAAGATATCATGAAGCGGAGCGCCGTCTGTGGTAATCTTGCGCATTGCCGTGTTTACATATCCCAGCGGCAGGTTATTGCCAATCTTTTGAATCCATAACGGCAAAGCATCTGTTGGGAAGAATACGCCGCTTAAGAACATTTGTGGCAAATTAAAGAGGTTAAGCATGATTGGCAGCGATTGTTCATCTGGCGCCACATTAGCAAAGAAAATGCCAAACCCAATGAAGGTAAGCACACCAAGAGCCGAGAGTACCGCTACCTCTAGCACCGTTACGTAGCCATCCACAAGGGTAAAGTGGAATGCCACCACACCAAAGAGGATGAGCACCATGGCCTGCATAATACCCTGGAGTGACCTAGCCAACGCCTGCGCAACCACAAAGGTGAAAGGCCTCACATTGGTGGCAAAGATGCGTTTGAGCACCAATGTCTTCCGCAAGGTTAAGAAGGAAAAAGCCACTCCAAAGATGGCTACCGAAAGAAGGGCAAAACCAATTTGGCCCGGTAGGATGAAATCAATTTCGCTTAAGGATTTGCCAGAAATGTCTTTATCACTCACATTCACTTCCGGAACAGAGGTAGCTCCCCCAGCTAACGCTAGAGATTTGGCAGTTTGCAGGTTCACATTGCCTACAATACTGTTTACAAATGCGGAAACAATTCCCTTGCCCTGCAAATTGGTGCTGGAAGTGTAGAGGGTTACCTGGTTATCTCCCCCATCTGCCACGACGCCGTCTAAATCATTTGAGGAGAGTTCACTTTTTAATGTGTCCAGGTCTTTGTGTTCAACGGTAATGGGAGCTTTATCTTGGGCTGCAATGCTGTTGAGACTTTGCACAAGGGCATTTTGCGCCGGGAAACCATTAGCAATACCAATCTTGGCTGGTGCCGTACCGCTGGTGAACGCACCAAAAACAGAAACAATGACAATAGGGAAAATTAAGCCAAAAAAGAGGCTAGATTTATTCTTAAGGAGTGCCTTTAGAATGTACTTGGCCAAGCCAAAAGTGGCTTTAACCTGGTTGGTATCAATGGAAACGTTAAGGTTGTGCTTAGGCTTCACGAATACTCCTTCCTGTCAGATCAAGGAAAACATCTTCTAACGTTGCCGCTCGCACTTGGGTATGACGTTTAAATCCACGCTTTAATAGCTGATCAATAAGGTTGGAAGGTGTATCTTGTGCAATGATTTTTCCCTGATCCACAATGGCCAGGGTATCGCAAAGCTGCTCTGCTTCATCCATATAGTGGGTGGTAATAAGGATGGTAACGCCCTGAGCCTTAATTTCGCGAATGGTATCCCACAAGTTAATACGTGCCTGTGGATCAAGACCTGTGGTAGGTTCGTCTAAGAAGATGATCTTTGGATTATTAACCAGTGTGCTTGCTAGTGAGAAACGCTGTTTTTGGCCACCTGACATGTCTTCGTATTTATTCTTAGCTTTGTCTTCCAGATTAAACTTCTTTAACATTTCCATGGGATTAACGGGCACGCCATACATGATACCAAACATTTCCAGCAGCTCCACTAGATTAAGTTCAGGATAAAAACCTGAAGCTTGCAGCTGAATACCAATGCGCTTTTTTACCTCCGCTGGGTCATCTTGTACATTGAAGCCATCAAGCGTAACAGTTCCACTGGTAGCATGCTTGAGCGTTTCCATGATTTCTAAGGTAGTAGTCTTCCCTGCCCCGTTTGGACCCAATAAACCAAATACCTGACCTGGCATGACGTCAAAACTAACCTTGTCTACGGCAGTAAAATCGCCATATTTTTTGACGAGATTCTTGACCGAAATAATGGGTTGTTCCTGCATAATTTCAGGGTAATGGAATTTAATTGCCATGGCAACAAAAAAACTACCTTTCCGGTAGTTTTTTTCTACGATGACAACCTACTGAGTAAGCCGGGTTCTGTCTCCTGATTCCTCACGGTTTCAGGAGGACCACCATCTCTCTAAGCGGCGGGGTATTTTACTCACCTTCAGCGAAGTTATGAGCAAAAGTCCAACCCGCCTTGCAGGCGGTACGGTTTGCCGCAACGTACATTACTGCACGAAGTGTGTGCTCTTACCACACAGTTTCACCCTTACCCGCACTCTTGCGAGCCGCTGGCGGTTTGCTTTCTGTTGCACTGTCGCGAGGCTCACGCCTGGCGGGATTTCCCCGTTACCGTTGCTGTTCCTGCCCGGACTTTCCTCTGCTTGCGCAGCGGTGGTCTTGGCAAGTTGTCATCTAACGTACTCTAGAGGATTAAAGATATAAAAACAAATCGGATAGGTAATCAGCCCTATTCCGAATCCTCAATTGTTTTTATATCTTTAACCCCTGCGTAAAGCTGGTTTTTAGGTAGCGGAAACGTATTGGAAGCGTTGAGAGGTTTTGCCTCTGTATTCTACTTCTTCTTGGAATTCTGCTAGTGGGCGGACGTAGAGTGGGCCTTCTCCTGTTTCTAGGCCTCGGGAGATTTCTCTATAGACCACCAGTTCTTCCTGAGTGGTTTCGTGTTTTGCGACTCCTAAGACTTTAAAAAAACCGCCCTTGAAGTGCTTGTAGACGCCAATTTTGAGGTGCTGTTTCATGAAGGAATATTACGGCGAAGCGGTAGCCTCACTATAGGCGTTTCAGAAATGACTGTCGATGGTGAGGTGAGAGACCATGTTGCCTCAGCGCTTGAAAGTGTTCTTTTGTGCCATAGCCAACATTTTTTTCCCAATGATAGATGGGGAAATTTTCTCCCAAATTTATCATAAGATTGTCACGATATTCCTTGGCAACATGAGAGGCCAGTAATACTTCCAGAATGTTTTCGTCAGCTTTAATGCTGCGCTTTGTGGAATACTTCTCTTCGTAAGGGTGAAAAAGGCCGGCATCTGCCTGAATGGAAACGGTGCCCCCTGTTTTTTCTAATATTTCGTCCAATGCTCTTCCCGCAGCTAAACGTAACGCACTCACAATGCCCTGCGCTTCAACTTCTGCCGCCGTAGCAACGCCTATGCCAAAATGACATGTTTCTCTCACAAAAAAATCTACTTGCTGGCGCTGTTTTTTCGTGGCCTTTTTGGAATCACGGAGGCCTTTAGAAAAAATTTGACTCAAATCAGGGTTAGAATTTTCTTCCAGTGCCACGGCACCCACCACAACAGGACCCGCAACCGCACCACGCCCCACTTCATCAATACCAATGCTGTACTTCATACCAGCATACTACTCCTTGAATTTCCTCTCTGAAAGGAGTATAAACTTCGTGTGGACGATGATGGAAGGAATCTTATTTCATGGGCCGTAATAGTTGGCCTCCCTGTAATTGGCGTCATTGGAAGAGTTCTCTACCAACGGTCGGTTTGGCTCAATCGAGACCTACGACACGGCGAGAAAATGTACAAGGACAGTCGCGGACGGAGACGTCCGTGGTACCTGGGATAAGCCAACTTGGTCTATCTCAACGTTTGTGAAGCATGTCATGCATGCTTCTTTTTTTGTCCTACGTGGTACTTATTTTTTCTTCAAAAGTGGAATGAGGTACCGGCCTGTGTGACTCTCTTTAATCTTAACTACCTCTTCAGGAGTACCAGTTGCCACTACCATACCGCCACCATTTCCACCTTCAGGACCCATATCAATGAGCCAGTCGGCGCACTTAATGACATCCAAGTTGTGCTCAATGATGACAATAGAGTTACCTTTGTCTACCAGTGCTTGTAGTACGTGCAAAAGGCGAACAATATCTTCAAAGTGAAGACCTGTTGTAGGCTCATCCAATACATACATGGTTTTACCCGTAGCGCGACGCGAAAGCTCCGTAGCAAGCTTAATACGCTGCGCTTCTCCACCGGAGAGCGTAGTTGCCGGCTGGCCAATGTGCATATAGCCTAGGCCAACATCAAACAGCACTTGGAGTTTATTCTTAACAGCAGGAATGTTTTCAAAGAAAGTGAGTGCTTCTTCAACGGTCATATCTAATACATCGGCAATAGACTTGCTCTTGTACATGATTTCCAACGTTTCCTTGTTGTAGCGCTTGCCCTTACATTCGTCACAAGTTACATAGACATCTGGCAAGAAGTTCATTTCAATCTTTAATACGCCATCGCCGGCACATGTTTCACAACGACCACCTTTGGTGTTGAAAGAGAACCGGCCACCTTGGTATCCGCGGGCTTTGGCCTCTGGAACGGCAGAGAAGAGGTCACGAATAACCGTAAACATACCCGTATAGGTAGCAGGGTTTGAACGAGGTGTGCGACCAATTGGACTCTGATCAATATTAATGACCTTATTAAGGTGCTGGAGACCCTTAATTTCATCGTGCTTACCTGGCATTTCTTTGGAACCGTAGAAGTGTTGGCTGAGGGCTACACCTAAAATATCGTTAATAAGGGTAGATTTTCCAGAACCAGATACACCCGTTACACAAACCAAGACGCCAAGTGGCACCTCAACGGTAACGTTACGAAGGTTATTTTCACGAGCATTCACAATGGTAAGGGCACGTCCGTCTCTAGGACGACGCTTTTTTGGTAACGCAATTTCTTTTACCCCTGAAAGGTATTTTCCGGTAATAGAATTTGGATCGGCAGCCACAACTGCTGGAGTACCTTGTGAAACTACTTCTCCACCGTGTTTTCCAGCGCCTGGACCCATATCAATGAGCCAGTCTGCTGCCAACATGGTTTCTGAGTCATGCTCAACTACCAAAACGGTGTTGCCCAAGTCTCGAAGACGAAGGAGTGTTTCTAGGAGGCGGGTATTGTCTCGCTGGTGCAGTCCAATTGATGGTTCGTCCAAGATATAGAGGACGCCGGTAAGGCCTGACCCAATCTGAGTAGCCAAACGAATACGCTGCGCTTCACCACCAGCCAAAGTGTTGGCGGAACGGTCAAGGGTAAGATAGGAAAGACCTACATCTTGTAAGAAGCCCAACCGTGAACAAATTTCTTTGAAAATTTGACGGGCAATGATGCGTTGATTCTCACCAAGCACGCCTTCACCTTGCAAATCTGTAAAGAACTTGAGGCCATCTTCAATATTCATTTGGTTCACCTGGACAATATTCTTTTTCATGACTTTTACACCCAGTACTTCTGGGCGAAGACGGCCACCCTTACAGGTTGGGCACAATTCCTCAATCATGTAACGCTCAATCTCCGTGCGAATATACTCAGATTCTGTTTCTTTGTGGCGTCGGTTCAAGTTTGGGATCACACCTTCAAATGAGGTGTTATAACCACTCACCGTATATTTGCGGTCACCAGTGCCGTAGAGAATGGTGTTTTTTTCAGCATCGGTAAGCTTTGACCAAGGAGTATTCAGTGGAACATTGTTCTGTGCAGCTACCTCTTCTAAGACCTTCAAATACCATGTGTCAAAACTGGTAGAACGGCTCCATGGGCGAATGGCCCCTTCTGCCAAGGTAAGTTTCTGGTTAGGAACAACCAAATCAACGTCAATTTGGAGTAAGTGGCCCAGACCCTGACAGGTTGGACACGCACCATGTGGACTATTGAAAGAGAATGAACGAGGCTCAATTTCTGGAAGCGAAAGATCACAATCAAAACAGTAGTAATCTTCTGAATAAAAGGCCGTTTCGTCGGTGTCCATATCTGCAATGAACATTTTCCCTTCGGCCAATTTGAGAGACTTTTCTACAGAATCAAGAATACGTACGCGCTGACTATCTTGTGCAATTTGCAGGTTACGCTCACTAGCACCCAGGTGTTCGCCAGCCAAAACTACGCGGTCCACTACCACATCAATACTATGCTTCTTCTGTTTATCCAAAGCTTGTTGCTCAGCTTCTTCAATATCCATGATAGTGCCGTTCACACGTACTCGTGGAAACCCTGCTTTGCGAATTTGGGCAAAAATTTGGCGATGCTCACCCTTACGGTCACGAATCATAGGCGCCAAAATCATGATTTTTCGCTCTTGAGCTGGGTGTCCGTCGGCGGCACGCTTAGGAGTAAAGCGAGCCATGAGTGCATCAACCATTTGAGAGGCTGACATTCTGCTCACTGGTTTGTCACAGTTGTAGCAGTAGACATCTCCTACGCGAGCCCAGAGAAGGCGCATGTAGTCATAAATTTCTGTCACGGTTCCTACGGTTGAACGTGGATTACGTGCTGCAGACTTTTGATCAATAGAAATGGCAGGAGAAAGACCTTCAATGTAATCTACATCTGGTTTTTCCATCATACCCAAGAACTGTCGGGCGTATGCGGAGAGAGACTCTACGTACCGACGTTGTCCCTCTGCGTAGAGGGTATCAAATGCTAAAGATGACTTACCAGAGCCAGAAAGTCCGGTGATTACCACCAATTTATCGCGCGGGATACTCAAAGAAATATTCTTGAGATTGTGTTCCCTCGCTCCGCTAATTTTAATTTCGTTCATGAAGCAATGATGATGAAAATTTGTGCGGCTTTGAGCGTAGCAAATTATTCAGGATTTAACAAGGGTTTAAGGTGCACCAGCCAAGTAATACTTACAAAAAAATCCTACAGCTTAACTGCAGGATTTTCTTGGGTAATTTATTTACCGAATATTATAGGTCACCGTCATGGTAACCGAGAGTTCTTCTTGTCCTTGCGCAATAGATGATGAGTCACCTGCAGATAAAGCGCTCGTGGCAGCATACGGAATTGGAGAACCTGGATTATTAAGGTCACCCCCAGTGATAGAAACAACCGATCCAAGAGTTTCACCTACCTGAGCAGCTAATGCCTTCGCCTGATTTGCTGCATCTGTTACGGCAGCAACTTTAAGATCTTTTTGAAGCTGATCTTGTGCCTGAGAAGAAAGACCAAGCGAAGGTCCAGAGGTGGAGAGTGCCCCATTTTTTGTCATGAGACCCAGAGTATCTTCTGCCTTACTAGGATCTGTTAAGGTAACTTGAATAACAGTACTAGCAAGATAATCAAGAATTTTTGGGGTTTGACCATTTGGATAGGTGTAGGCGTAATCATATTCAGGATACACATTGCTTTCTGTTGTCTGAATATCTTTTTCTAAAACTCCTCCTTGCTTGAGAGCATCAATACTCTTACTGCTTACATCTTTCAGTGCACTTCCTGCAGCATCTGCAGTGCTCCCTTTTGTTTGCCAAGTTCCCGTAATGATTGACTGATTAGGCGGGAATTCACTTGTTGCCTTACCTGTCACCACGATGGTATGCACCTGTGTGTTATTCGTAAGGATATTGCGCCCAAGAACTATACCCGTAAGGAGTGCAACCCCAATAAGAACAGTACCAACGGCTTGAATATACTTTGCAAGGATATCTTGCATAACTACTTTACTTAGTAATAAGTCTCCTCATCATACAGATAATCCTTTATACTAGGTAGAAAGGTAGTTGTTGCCCAAAAAACTCTCTATAGTAAGCTATATCACACCCTAATTCTTCCTATGGCCACAGAACAGATAGACACAATTATTGGCGCCCAAGTTGAACTTACCGGATCCCTAAAAAATGAAGGACCCATTCAAATTCACGGTCACATTAAGGGAGATGTTATCTCTGATTCAACCGTCTTTGTAGGAGAAAGCGCCATTGTAACCGGACCCATTACCGCGAAGAGTGTTGAAGTAGCAGGACAAGTCTATGGTTCTATCACCGCTGAAATGCACATTGAACTCCACCCAAAAAGCTTGGTTAAGGGTGATTTAACCACCAAACAGCTCTCCATCAAGCCCGGCGCGGTCTTTGTAGGCAGTTCAAATATGGATGCACCACACGAAGCTCAAGGAGAAGAGCACTCCGCAAAACGCAAACCACGCCTGGAAATTGAGTAACGGAAAAGACGGCCATGTACTACTACATTTTTGACCCGCCAGCCGGGCCAAATGATTATCAACACACCCAACAGATTAAAGAAAAGCTGAGCGCTCTTGGTATTGCAGGCGAAATGGGATCACCAATGCCAGGCAAAGATGTTCGATACCTTGTAGAGAATGCCGTTGCCAAACGATATTCCACCATTGTGGCCGTAGGTGGTGTCGCGTTAATTAACCAGGTAGCGCAGGCGCTGGAACCTCATGATAGCGTGTTAGGGATTATTCCTCTCCACGAAGAACCAGACATTGCCAAGCTAATTGGCTCAGATACATGGGAACAAGCAGCGGAAAACCTAAAACGTCGCCGTGTTCAATCGGTGAAATTAGGCCTCCTAGAAGGCACTGGATGTTTTCTCACCCCTGCCACCATTGAAATTCCGGCTAACGAATGGGTTACGTTTGCTACCCCAAATTTTCAAGGCCGCCAACAGGGTGGAACTGTTATTATTAGCCCTAGTCGCAATCCTGAACAAGAATCTATGTGCTTGGCCGTGGAAATTACCATGGGCGAAAAAGCACCAAGTGCGGGATTTTTCAAATCTCTTTTTGGCGGCAAGTCATCCCCTTCCCAAAACACAACCAGATTTTGCACGTCACACTTGAAAATTACGACTGAAAAGCCTTGTGCTGTATCTGTTGCGGGAAGTGAAATTACCCAAACTCCCCTTACCTGTAGTACGCAAGCAAAACCAGTTCGCCTCATTGTGGCCAAACAAAGTGGCACGACTGCTTGACGCTCTAGTGCACATCTGTTATTCTTTCATCTGATTTTACCTCTCTAAGTTATCTCCTATAGCTACCGAAACGTTACCAATCAACCGCCATATTCGGGCACCTTTTGTGTACCTCATTGACGAAAACGGTATTCCGGTAGGTAAGATAGAAACGCGCGATGCTCAAACACGCGCAGATGCCCTAGAGATGGATCTTGTGTTGGTATCGCCTCAAGCGGTTCCACCGGTCGCTAAAATCCTGGATTACGGCAAGTTCAAATATGAACAAAACCGCAAAGAACGGAAAAATAAGGCCAAAAAGACGCAGGACATTAAGGAAATTCGCATCAGTTATAACACTGACGTGCATGACCGTGAGGTGAAACTCAAACAAGCACAGCGCTTCATCAAAGAAGGGCATCGCATCAAGCTCCGTCTGAAACTTGTTGGCCGTGAAATGGCCTTCAAAGATAAGGGCGTCGAGCAGTTGGACCAGTTCCGTGATCTTTTGAACATGGAATATGACCAACCAATCCAGAGAATGGGTAAGCAGTTCACCGTTCTACTGAGAGACAAGAAAGAAAAGAAGTAACCAGGAGTTTTTCATGAAATTGAAGACCCACAAGACGACTGCAAAACGCATCCGGATAACCGGGAGCGGAAAGCTGCAGCATCCAACCACGGCCGCGTCACACTTGCGCCACAACAAAAGTAAGCGCCAGCTTGCCGCCGCTAAAAGCTACGGTATTATGGCAAAAGGAATGGCTAAGCGCTTCAAGAAGCTGCTTCCATACCTATAATTTTTTCATATGCCACGCGTTAAACGAGGAATCAACACACACAAACGTCACGCTGCTATCTTAGAGCGTGCTAAGGGTTTTCGTAACGGTCGTCGTACGCTTATTAAGCGTGCCACCGAAGCTACCCTTAAAGCCGGACAATTTGCCTACCGCGACCGCCGCAACAAAAAGCGTGACCTTCGCCGTGGATGGATTGGCCGCATCAACGCTGCCGTTCGTACCCAAGGTATGAGCTACAGCCGCTTCATGAGCCTTCTTAAGGAAAGTGGTAGTACCATTGACCGCAAGACTATGGCTCATCTAGTTGAAAACGATATGCCAGCCTTTGAAGCACTGGTAAAACAGATTGCCAAGACTAAATAGAGGTTTTTCAGCCCAACAAAAACAACTCCTTACGGGGTTGTTTTTGGTTTCAGGAGAGAAAAGAGTACGACAAGCAAACCAAGTACTACAAAGAGATCGGCTATGTTTGTTACCCACGGACCCAGGGGGATGTAATCTACAACGTGACCTCTGGTAAGAATCGTCACACTATTACTTAGTGCCCCTGTAGTCATAATTACCCACCCCATTGAGGATTGCAGTAATTTGGTTGATAGTGCCCACGCGCATCCCAGAAAAACCGCGGCAACAAGCCAAGAAGCAATTCCAAAGGGCAACCAGCGTGCCGAAACTGCCCAATGGTTCTGTACGCTTACTGCAACAGCCAGTTGGTCCAAAAATATGCCCACCACAATAAGGAGACTACGACGCTTCCAGTCCACGATATTTCTTTATGAAAAATGCCAAGATAATAAGACATATGAGCGCCACCCACTGGCTTACATGAAGGCCAAACGATGCCTCATTGCGCCAAAAATCAACCATAAAACGCAAAATGAGATAACCACCAATTCCTATCCATATCTGTTCCAGCGGACGAATGGTGAGGAAACGAAGCGTAAGAAAAAGCAGGAGACACCCTAAGGCCTCAAAAAGCTGAATAGGAACATGACCACCGGTCAGATGCCAGAAGGAAGAGGCTACTCCACCGGATTCTGCAGCGTAATAGTTCCCCAACCTCCCAATTGACCACCCAAGCAGCGTTGCCTGCACCACTATGGCGTACCATTGGGTGGCTTTTTCAAAGGAAAGCCGACGGGCATAGAGTGCCGTCACCAAAAGTCCGGCAATAATTCCCGTGAATGAGACTAACCCGCCATGCCAAATAGCCACAATGTCCCCAATTGTTTGCCATGTGCCAGGATAGGCCACACTATATCCTAAGCGAGCACCAGCCAGCCCAATGATGAAAATGGCCACACAGCGCTCCAGAGCATCATTGAAGCTCAATCCAAGCATTCTACGGTTAGCAATGATAAAAAAGGTTGCTAATAAGGCTCCTAGAGCAAAGAAGAAGCCATGCGCCGTGACACTAAAGCCATGAAGTGTAAAAAAAACCGAATGTGTTTGCAGTAATTTCATGGAATCTTGCTATACTACGCCTGTATCGTTAGCATAGACCATTGTATGTCAGAAGAAAAACACGAAGAGAATCTGGAACAACCGTCTATTACTACCACGGGAGGTTCTGCAGCAGCAATAGAAAAAAATGACGACTGGGTTCGCTCAATTGCCGAGGCAATTCGCACCATTGTTATCGTCATATTACTGGCGTATCTCCTGCGTTTTTTTGTTTTTCAACCGTATATTGTTGAGGGAACTTCAATGGCGCCTCACCTTGCCACCAATGATTACCTCATTGTCAGCAAGCTAGACTATGATTTTAGCAAGCCAGAGCGTGGTGATGTCATTGTGTTCAACTACCCAAATGACCCAACACTAAAATACGTCAAACGCGTTATTGGTCTCCCTGGTGAAAAAGTAGCAATCAGAGATGGCAATGTGTACATCTACAATACGGAACACCCTAACGGTTTTCGTCTTGATGAATCTGCATATCTTGATTCTTCGGTAAAAACTACCGTACCCGCTAATACAAATGCAGAATTTACCGTTGTTACGGGAACTTACTTTGTTCTAGGCGATAACCGGCCTGCCTCTAGTGATTCTCGTGAATGGGGCCTACTTCCACAATCAGAGATTATTGGACGCGTAGCATTGAAGGCATATCCTCTCTCTACTGCTACTGTCATTCACCGTCTTTCGTACGACGGTTTCTAAGCCTTTATTTCTTTTTCCGGTGTTTGAATTCTGGTTTATCAACCCAGAGTTTAATAGGGGTGGGACCAATATCTAGATAGTCTCTTAACGCACGTTCAATAAAGCGACGCGTGGTAAAGTGCGGCAGTTCCGTTTGAGTCATATGAATGATGAAAACAGGAGGCTCAGCATGTTCAAACGTAATGCTCTTAAGCTTTTTCAGACGTGGTGATTTTGCCAATTCTGTAGTTAAGGTATCAAGCAATTCCTGTGGATAGACATGGCTCCAAGCCAGATATGCTCGCAGAACTACCTTTCCTAAATATTCAACGTTAAAGCCTGTCTTTGCAGAAACGAAAATGAGCTGTGTCCATATGAGGAAAGGCGCCTTATAGAGCAGGCGATTTTGGAAAAGTTCTTGTTCAACGTCTGCCTCTGTAGTGCCAGGAATGATTCCCTTCTTTTCCAGGTAAGCATCCCATTTGTTGGCCACGATAATAAGGGGCCGACCGGCATCCATGATGCGCTGTGCCACTACAAGATCTTGGTGCGTCATGTTTTCCATGGAATCAATTACCCAGAGGGCTACCTGTGCAAAATCTAGAGTATCTAGACTACGCAAAACACTCCACGCCTCTACGGTGTGGCCCATTTTACTGCGTTGACGAATACCTGCGGTATCAATGATTCTTACCTGCTGAAATTTGGTAAAGGTTTTGCCAAAAAAGTCTGCGGCTGCAATGCGTGTATCTACAGAGTCTCTGGTTGTACCTGAAATGGGACTGACCACGGCACGATCTTCGCCACACAACACATTCAAGAGTGTGGACTTCCCCACGTTTGGCCTGCCAAGAATAGCCAGGCGCAATTCGCGATCATTTCCATCGTCATACACTTCTTCGGTGCGCTCTGGCACGGGCAAATCTTTAAGTGTGTCAGTAACGGCATTCAAGAGCTCAATAATGCCTCTCCCATGAATGGCAGAGAGCGGAAAATATGGTTCAAAACCAAATTGAGCAAATTCGTATTGGGAAGTGAGGTGACTCTCGTGGTCACACTTGTTTACCGCCACTACTATTGGCTTATGGAGACGACGAAGCAGTTCCGCCACTTTTTTATCTTGCGGCGTGGCTCCGGCAACACCATCAACCACCCAAATGATGAGACTGGCTTCTGCCAATGCCTGTTCAACTTGGTGCTGCATTCCCACGCTAATTTCATTTTTCTCTGTCAAAGCTGGTTCAATACCGGCCATATCCATGAGTACAAAAGAAGTATCACCAAAGCGAATGACTTCTTTGAGACGGTCACGCGTAGTGCCAGCAACTTCTGAAACAACCGCTAAACGGCGCTTTAAAAGACGGTTGTACAGAGTGGATTTCCCCACGTTTGGTCGACCAACTAAGGCAACCGTATGGAGAGGAGTAGGAAGAGACATGAACTTTCTTATACCAGATAAAAGGTTGATTGAATAGTAGTAGACGTGCGCTGCCAAGCTGCTACAATTGCATGTATATGGCATCGTTTCGTAGCATCATTGTAACGGGTGGAACCGTTTCGGGCATAGGAAAAGGTATCACAGCGGCCTCCATTGGCCGCATTCTTATGAACCGTGGTTTCACTGTAGCACCCGTTAAGGCAGATCCCTATCTTAACCAAGATGCTGGCACCATGAATCCGTTCCAACACGGTGAAGTTTTTGTGACCGATGATGGCGCAGAAACAGACCTAGATCTTGGTCACTATGAACGCTTCCTAGACCTCAACGTCAGCAAGAGATCCAACTTCACCAGCGGTGCTGTGTACAACGCCGTTATGGAGCTAGAGCGCGATGGTGAATTCTTGGGTAAAACCATTCAAATCATTCCACATGTTACGGATGAAATTAAGCGTCGCATTTTGGCCGCTGGCAATGCCGTCATGGAAGAAAAGAGTCCTACAGACTTCCTCACCATTGAAATTGGCGGTACGGTAGGAGACATTGAGGCACTCCCATTCATTGAGGCACTCCGTCAGTTCCGTGCAGATCACCCTGGACAGGTTATCAACGTCCACGTGGTAAAGATGGACTATCTCTATCCCTCTGACGAAAGCAAAACAAAGCCTATCCAACACGCGGTTACGCTTCTGCGCAGCTATGGTATGCAGCCAGAAATTCTTATCGTTCGCTGCAAGCGCCCGCTTTCTCAAGATGACCTTGGGAAAATCAGCTTATTTACTGGTGTGCCTGTCCATCGTATTATTGCGGCACAAGACGCTGAATCTCTCTATGCCATTCCTGATATGCTCGAGAAAAATGGCATCGCCGAAGCCATCTTGGAATGTTTCCCAGGCATCCCTACTCCTGCGCCAAAACCAGATGCTGCATGGACCCAACTTCAAGAAAACTACAAAAAACGAGAAGGCATCATTAAAATTGGCTTGGTCGGCAAATACACTGAACATGACGATGCCTACCTATCCGTCATTGAAGCAGTCCACCACGCCGGTATCTTCCATCACACCTGCGCAAAGGTAGTTCCTATTAACGCCGAGGAACCAGACGTTGCAGAACAGGTCAGAAAAGTTGATGCCATCATCATTCCCGGTGGATTTGGTACTAGAGGTATTGCAGGAAAATTGGCTGCCATTCACACCGCACGGGAAGCAAAAATTCCTTTCCTAGGTATTTGCTTAGGACTGCAAACTGCTGTTATTGAATTTTCTCGGCACCAAGCCAATTTGGCCGCCGCAAATAGCACAGAGTTTGAAGAAGAAACAGACACTCCCGTCATTGCTTTCATTCCCGGTCAAGAATCTATTCAACGTAAGGGTGGCACCATGCGTCTTGGCAGTTATCCTGCAGTTTTGAAAAAGGATAGCTTGGCTTACGAGCTCTACAACACGTACCGTCCTCAGGAAATCAAAGGAACTACCATCCTGGAACGTCACCGCCATAGGTATGAGGTAAATCCAGCCTACCACCGCCAACTTACTGAAGCAGGTCTCATATTTTCTGGTATGTCACCAGATGGCACATTGGTAGAGTTCATTGAGCTTCCTCAAGAAATTCACCCTTACTTTATTGCTACACAGGCTCATCCAGAGTTCCGCAGTCGTCCCCACAAACCTCACCCTCTCTTTGCAGGACTCGTTAAGGCTGCTCTAAAAAAATAATATGATTGTCAGTGTGGTACCAATCCTGCGCCTTCGCCGGGCGACAGGTGCTTGGTCGTACAAAGTTCCCCACGGCAAAACGTGCCAGCCTGGTAGCTTAGTTATTGTTCCGTTCAGAGGACGCAAACACCTTGGCGTCGTCTGGGAAATAGAAAAAGATAACGAGAAAGCCACTGAAAGCGTTGAGGAAATTCTCACCACCAAACCACTAGTAAGGGCACAACATCGTGCCTATATTGGCTGGCTAAGTGAATCAGGGTTTATTTCACTTTCAACGGCGCTCCATGGTTGGCTACCAACTGCCTTGAGAGGATTTCCTCTCACCAAGGCAACCCATGCTGCCATTCGAAATCATGATGCCTGGGAGCCTTCCGCGGCTCATTTGGCGTTACATACCCAGCAAGTGGTCCTCACTCCTAGTCAACGCCCACAGAGCAGTGCACTCCTTCAAGCAAAGTATCCTGAGGAAGTGGTAGATACTTTTGGTAAGCAAGGTGCCCAAGAAGAACTTTCCCTCTGGCTTGATATTCTCTACGGTAAAATACGGGTCATTATTGGGCGAGAAAAGGCACTTTCGGCACCATTCTTGAATCTTCGCCATGTTCTCATTCAAGAACCAGAAGATATTGCCTATTATCACGAACAGCTACCCTATCTTTCACTTGTAGAAGCTGGTCAAGAACTAGGCAATCTCTGGTCTGCGCAAACTACACTCCGCAGCTACATACCCCAGGAAGCGGCCAATCTTTTGTGGCCCTCTGCTGGCACATTAGGAAGTGCTCCATTGGCATCTGTCAAAATTATTGACCTTCACCACGAAGATATTCTTGGCGAACAGTTGCTGACAGCCCTTCGTAATTTAAAACCAGACCAGCAAGCGCTCTTGCTCTACAACGCTCATGACCGCACCGTCATGAACAATGATAATGCCAGCGTCTTACTTCCCGGTATTGAAACGCTTCGCAAGAAACTGGCGTTAGCGCTTGGCTCAACCGTTCTCCCACCTAATATTATTGTGGACACCCGCCACATGTTTGCAAAACTCCACAAAAATGTGTCTGTCACGGCAATTCTGAGTGTTGACCCCTTATTGAATGCCCAAAATTTTGCAGATACCGTCCACGGCTGGGCCGATATTGGCCATCTCCTTTCATACCGCACCACCTGTTTCATTCAAACCAAGCAACCAGGACACCCGCTTCTTTCCAGCCTGCAGAATAATCAATTTCCAAGCTACTGCATAAACCTCATTGAAGAACGCAAGCAAAACCATCTTCCACCCTTTGCTACTACTGTTGTTTGTACGTTCCCCACAAAAGAAAAGGTTGACGAGCTCTACGAAATCATTGCACCTTTATTGACCTCTACAGAATGGCAAATCAGCCATCCTTTTGGCCTTACGTGGCGAAAAAAAGAGGAGTTTGCACTCATGATGTACGCACAAACTAAAGAACGACTGCCTAGAGCGGTAATAATAAAATTGAGTGCCTTAATTCGCCCATGGAAAGTGCAGCGTAGTCCTTGGTTTGTCGTGTAATTATTATGAAAAACAAATCGGCAAAGTTGCGCAGAGCGCCTTGTTCATAAGTCCTCAATTGTTTTTCATAATAATTACACGACAAACAAGTTATAGAGTCTCAACGCAACATCTGGTAGAGTAGGGGCATGATTCTTCCTATTGTCACCACTCCAAACTCCATCCTCACCAAACCTACGGCGCGTATTACTGAAGTTACGCCTGAAATCCGCCAGCTCGTAGAAGACATGCGCGAAACCATGCACAATGCGCAAGGGCTTGGCTTGGCAGCGCCGCAAGTTGGTCAGAGCATTTCCCTCTGTATTTTGGAATTTAAAGATGAAGATGGTCTTGAAGACATCCCTTTTATGGCGCTGGTGAACCCTCGCGTTACCTGGAAAAGTGCTCGTACTGATACCGATGAAGAGGCTTGCCTCTCCATTCCCTACGTTGGCGGCATGGTAAAGCGCCCACGTGAGGTTCGCGTTAAAGCTGAAGATTTGGACGGGAACCCTATTGAGATTGAAGCCAGAGGCCTTCTTGCCCGCGCCCTTCAACACGAGATTGATCACCTCAATGGAATTCTCTTCACCAGCTATGTTTCCAAATCAAAACTTTTGGAGCGCAAAACTCCTGATTACCCCCGGATTTAATCTATGTACGAAGTTCCTTACCTCCTCTTTGGCTCTCCGCCAATTGGCAACATTGCTGCCAAACACCTTCAGCTTTCAGACTACCCACCGGCTGCCGTCATTACCGATACAAAACTAACTTTAGATGAACAGTTAGACTTGGTCCAAAAGCACGGAGCTGGCTTTATTTTGGTGGTAGGGTATGGCCGTATTCTCAAGCAAGAACTGCTTGATAGTGTGGCTGGGCAAGTATTGAACATTCATCCTTCACTATTACCCCTCTACAGAGGGCCTGCACCCGTCATTCAAGCCATGTTAGATGGTGTTACGGAAACGGGGGTCAGCCTCATGCAAATTGATGCCAAAATGGACCACGGGCCACTTTTGGCCCAAGAAACGTATGCCGTTAATGGCAAAGAGAGCTCCGAGGAACTTTACAATATTCTTACCTACAAAGGCGTGCAGCTCTTCCTGGCAAATATTGAGAGCTACTTAGATGAATCCCTCATCCTCCAGCCACAAGATGATACTGAGGCCACCTATACTCACTTCATTGAGAAAGAAGATGGGCTCTTAGACCTAGAATTTCCTGCCGAAGATTTGGAGCGAAAAATTCGTGCTTTCCAGGGTTGGCCAGGCACCTGGATCATGGTAGATGGCAAACGTCTCCAGATTCATAAAGTGCACATTGCCAACGACCAGCTTATCTTTGATGAAGTTCAGCCCGAAGGTGGTAAACGCATGAGTTTTACCGCTTTTTGCGCGGGAAAACGTGTCACTCCTGAACAGCTTCTAAAACAGCTGCATGCCTCAGCAAAATGAGTAAAAAAATGCCGACTCACCAAATGGTGGCCGGCGATACAGAATACGAACGTAACATGATTACGACGGAAGGGTAATCATTGCTTTGTCTCGCGGCGGCGAAACGTACACGGTGACTGGAATGCTCTTTGCGCCCCAGACTACCGTAGCATTGGGACGAATAGGCTGACTGTCATTGATTGCCGTCGGTTCAAACTTGAGTGTGAACTTCGTCATCGTCGTAGAGCCTTGGGGATGACCCAGGCCTTCATAGAGCGTCGCATTATTCATGATTCCAGCGACGAACAGCGAGATGTCATCGAAGTAAAAGCTACCCTTTGGTACCTTTCCCACCTTTGGGGCCTTCACTGCGGCAACACCGCTTGCACCTGGGGCTCTGTTGCCCCTCCTTAACCAACCTAACCAAACCATTTTCGAAGCCTCCTTACAGGTCTTGCGAGGGTAGACTATCATATTATTGCGCTGAGTCAACCAAAAAGGGGCGAACATTTTAAGTGTTCGCCCCTTTTGTGTAGATGTAAGTACTCCTACCAATCAAGATTCCCGGCAGTCTGATACTCTGTTACACGGGTCTCAAAAAAGTTCTTTTCCTTCTTCAAATCCATGATTTCGCTCATCCATGGGAAAGGATTGGCATCGCCATATATCTTTGGCAAGCGAATACGCTCCAAACGACGGTCTGCAATGTGACGCACATATGCTCCCACGCTTTCAGCGTTTAATCCCAAGATGCCACGGGGCAGACAATCGTTGGCATACTGGACTTCTAAACGTACTGCCTCTTCAATATTCTTGCTCACTTCGGCTTGAAATGCCGGTGTCCAAATTTCTGGATGCTCATCAATGATGGTATTTACCACATCTGCGCCAAAGGCCAAATGGACAGATTCATCGCGCAAAATGTATTGAAATTGCTCGGCTACACCTACCATCTTATTCTGACGGGCAAATGACAACATCATGACAAAACCCGCGTAGAAAAAGATGCCCTCCATGATAACGTAGTAGCCAATGAGGTCATGTACGAAACGCTGCACGCCCTCTAAGGTATCGGTCTTGAAGTCTGGGTCCATGACAGACTTCGTCATATTGACCACAAACTCGTCTTTTTCGTTGATTGAAGGAATGGTGAGGTACATGGTGTACACCTCGTCAGGATCAAGCCCTAGCGAGTCACAGCAGTAAATAAACGTATCGGTGTGCACCGCTTCTTCATACGCTTGACGCAGCATGTACTGCCGACATTCCGGATTCGTCAAATGTTTATAGATAGACAACACAATATTATTGGCCGTGAGGGATTCTGCTGTTGAGAAAAATCCCATATTCCAGAGAATGAGGCGACGCTCGTCCTCGGTAAGGCCATCTTTACGTTTCCAGAGTTCAATATCGCTCTGCATGGCAATTTCATCTGGCGTCCAGTTGTTGGCCACGCCCGCTTTGTAGTGCTTACGTGCCCACTGATACTTGATTGGCAAGATCTTGTTGGGATCAGTGCCAGAGGCGTTTAGCAACGTTTTTTGGTTGGAAGATTTTTTCATGAAATAGCCTCTTATTGGCAACTCTCGCACTCTGGATCATTGATGAGGCAAGCCTTAATAGGCATGAGCTCAAAATCGTCCCAGGAACTTGGCTGTACAGCAACGGGTGTCTCAACGGCTTCTGCGGTTTCAGTAACAGATGTAGGGTTCATACACATGTATTAGGTAGATATGTTAGGCAATAACGGCGGCAACGGCTTCGGTCACAATGCGCTGCTGCGCAATTTCTACCGTGCTCTTCTCAATGTTACTGGCTGCAACAGTACGAAGGTAGTAGGTAGTTTTGAGGCCAAGGTGCCAGGCTGAAAGGTATAAATCGGCCAATGCCTTCCCGGAACTTCCCTGGAAGAAAATATTCAGGCTTTGAGACTGGTCAATCCATTTACCTCTATATGCCGCAACCTTAACAAGTGCCTGCATATTGCTCTCAAACGCCGTGCGATACTTGCTGCGAATCTTTGGCGGAATGGTGGTAATGTCTTGCACAGAACCATCGGCGCCCTTAATGGCCTCCAACATAGTTTGAGTCCAGAGTCCCAAACGCTTCAAGTCTGCCACCAAGTGATGGTTTACCACGGTGAATTCACCACTCATGTTGGACTTCACGTACAGGTTCTTGTAGCTAGGCTCAATGGTTGGAATGCAGCCGTTAATGTTGGAAATGGTTGCCGTAGGTGCCACTGCCATCAGGTTTGAATTGCGAATGCCGTGCTTTTTCACCAGTTCACGCACCGGCTTCCAATCTAACTTTCCTGTGCGAGAAACGCTAATAGGCATGCCGCGTTCTGCTTCAAGTAAATCCAAGGTATCAACAGGGAAAATTCCTTGATCCCATTTTGAGCCCTTAAAGGATTCGTAGGCACCTTTTTCCTTGGCTAAAAGTGCTGAGGTCTTAATGGCGTGGTAGGAAATGAATTCCATGCTTTCATCGGCAACTTTTACTGCATCTTCAGATTCAAAATCGATATCTGCAGCGTAGAGAAGCTCTTGGAAGCCCATTAGGCCGAGGCCTACTGGACGGTGACGCAGATTGGCGTTCTTTGTCTCAATGGTTGGGTAGAAGTTTGGATCAATGGTGTTGTCTAGCATGCGCACCGCAGATACCACCGTTTTCTCTAGGAGGGCGTAATCCAGTTTGTTCCCTTGAATGTGGGAGGCAAAGTTGATGGAACCAAGGTTACATACGGCCGTTTCATCTGCAGAGTTGTTCAGTGTGATTTCTGTGCACAAATTTGAGTTGTGAATGACGCCAATGTGACTTTGAGGAGAGCGAATATTTGATGCATCTTTGAAGGTAATCCATGGGTGCCCGGTTTCAAACAACATGGAAATCATCTTGCGCCAGAGCTCGCGTGCCTTCATGCGCTTCCACACGTTTATTTCACCCTTATCTGCCTTCTTTTCGTAGGCTTGGTAAGCTTTTTCAAACTTTTTGCCGTAGATGTTGTGCAAATCTGGTGTTTCATCTGGGCTAAAGAGGGTCCAATCACCATCAGATGCTACGCGCTTCATGAAGAGGTCTGGAATCCAGTTGGCCGTATTAATATCGTGCGTGCGACGACGCTCATCACCGGTGTTTTTGCGAAGATCTAAGAAATCTTCAATTTCGTAGTGCCAAGTTTCTAGGTAAACACAGGCGGCGCCACGTCGTTTTCCACTGCGATTGATGGCGATATTTACGTCATTGGCAATGCGCAAGAATGGCACAACTCCCTGACTTTCCAGATTAGTGGTCTTCACCAATGAACCGGTAGCACGAATATTTGTCCAACTGGTACCAATACCACCGGAATACTTTGACATCTGAGCGTTATCGCCATACACCTTGAAAATATGACTGAGATCATCTTCCACAATATTGAGATAACAGGAAGAAAGCTGAGGATACGTGGTGCCGGCGTGGAACAGCGTTGGTGTGGATGGGGTGTAGCGGAGATTAGAGAGAATGTCGTAAAACTCTTTGGCGTAGGCCGTGCGATTTTCAGGTTTTTCCGCAATAGAAAGCCCCATGGCAATGCGCATCCAGAAGGTCTGAGGTGCCTCTAGGCGCTGCTCGCCACCCTGGACACGGATGAAGTAACGGTCAAAGAGTACCTGGACACCCATGAAGTCAAAAAGGTCATCACGTTCAGGATGCAAATAGGCCGCCAATTCATCTACATCAAACGTTAATAAAATTGGGTCAATTCTTTTTTCATCAACCGCTTTTTTCAGGTTTCTCTTGAAAGCCGTGGCGTATGCCGAACGCTCTTCATTCTCTAGTACTTCCTTATAGACCATGGTTAAGAGCAACTGGGCCGTCAACTTGTCATAGGCAGGGTCTCGCTCAATAAAGCTGCGTGCACTTAAGATTAAGGCCGTTTCCAAGTCTCTTTCAGACATTTCGTCAAAAAGCGTGCTTTCCGTCTGCTTAATCAGCGCCTCTATATCTATGAGATTAGCCTCGGCAATGTGTTCGCTGGCTTTTTGAAACCGCCGACGAATTACGGTCTTATCTAGCTTTTTCTTTTCACCGGTCTGGTTTACATAGTGAAGGGCCTTGGAGGTGCTTTCTTGTACTGGTTGTAGTTCTCGTAGCTTAGTGTGTTCTGCTCGATAAATAATGTATGCCTTTGCCACATCAAATAGGCCAAATTCCATAAGCGTACGCTCCACCAGATCTTGCACCGTTTCCACCTCTGGAATTGCCACGGGAAACGCCAATTCAATGTGACGAACAACGTGATCTGTAATAATGTCCATGGCACGCAAGTCTGCCCGTGGATTTACTTCTCTTGTTGCTGCTTCTATGGCTTTGCGTATCTTTGCTTTGTCAAATTCCACCACCATACCGCTACGCTTGCGAATTTTCTGTAAGACCATACTCCTCCCGTTAACCGTATATATGATAAAAAGAAGCGAAACCACGCGGTCTCGCTTCAGTTCAAAGTTGAATTGGAAGGATGACTAACGCGGTCAGTACAACCTAAAATTAGGTTGGTGTTTGGATCGGACTATTACCGTTGCGCGACAGTGCCGGAATTTCACCGGTCTTCACAAAACATCTACATGTTGTGGTTGGTACACTTCTTTCACCACTAATTATGGGCATGCAGGCGAACGAATACCATACTACGACCCACAACCTTGAGCAAAAAACACTGTAGGAGCTTAATATAGGACTATTTTTTAAAATTCTTGCCCAGTCCCACAGCTTCGGGGTATCATGCCCGGTATGGAACCTGGAACTTTTTTGCGACCACATCTTGAGGCTACCTCTGTACAAAGTATAGATTTTCGAGCACTCAAACGCCCGTACATTATTTTAGACGTAGATAATACGTTAGTGCCCACGCGCTCGCAAATACTCTCGCCAGAAGTAATCACCTTCTTTAAGGCGTTACGCAAAGAGGGCGTTATTAAAGGAATCTGTCTCCTCTCAAATGGGGGCATTAGAAAAAGGAAGCAGCGAGCACGCCTGAGCTACCTTGCAGATCTCCTCGACGCAGAATCCGTCAGTGTTTTTGGCTTTGCCATGAAGCCGCACCGCAAGGGGTTTCTCCAAGCAATGACTGCGTTACACTCAACTCCTGAAACCACAGTCATGATTGGCGACCAGCTTTACACCGATGTTCTAGGAGCCAATCGCCTTGGTATATATACAATATTAGTACGCCCCTTAAGTAAGGATCATTTCCTTACCATACCGAAGCGAATATTTGAGCATAGGGCCCGTAAACGCTGGGAGTAAAATATTTCAGTTAGATCTTTGATCTACCTCAAGCAAAGAATTTTGTATCTCTTCTGCCTTATTAGAAGAGAATTTAAATAAACCATAAGAATATACTCCACCTCTAGGTTCTTGAAGAACTATTACACGCTCTCTATCAAAAATCTTTACTGGGAAATCATCATGATCTCGGGAGAGTAAATAAAAATTTGAAGTCCTATATTTCATTAACGTGGCACCAATCAAAAAATCAGTTACATCAATATTTTTCCCTGAGGTACGATATAACTGAACTAATTCATCAGACAATTCGAAGACTTGAGTATCTAAAGGCAATATTACATCGATAAGTTCATCTAGAGTTTCTTTCTTTTTACGTCTTTCTATAAGTAGATCTGTGCCTTTGAAAAACTCTAAAGTAACAGGCTGAATTGTCGTACGGGTAATTTCTTTTTCCTTAAGACTCTTAGTAAAGGCTATATATGGTGAGTGTGATTCTTCTCTATTTATTGACCTAATTGCATCAATTAAAAAATTTGTATCGAAAAGAATATGCGATCTTTCAAGGCCGTCGAGACAATGATCCAGTGACGGGATATTCATTTTCTTTCTCTAAAACTTTTGCTGTTTCTTTAGCTTTTTGAACAAGAACTGCAATATTTAGTTTAGCTTGCTTCTTACTTTCTAATCTATCAGAAGTGCTTACTTTTACTTTTAAATCTTCAAAAAGAGAATTGAAGCTTTGCACTTTTTCTACTTTTTTCATAGTGATTTATAAGTTAACTTAATATAGATAGCTTAACATAAATTAGATGAAATTTAGATTAAGTCGATTTACTCTGTAGACAGCCTCAACTCTTTCTGGTAGAGTACAGAAAGCCTAAAAACCAGCTCCATTAAGTCATTCTCGAATGCTCTCCATCCGCCTGATGCGTACCGGTAAAAGTCACACACCTCACTACCGTATTGTAGTGCAAGAAAAACGTTCTAAGCTTACCGGCAAAACTGTTGACCAAATTGGTCACTATCACCCTGCCGATACTGCAAAATTGCTCGTTATTGATAAAGATAAGGCCCGCAAATGGCTTGCCGCCGGCGCACAACCTTCAGATACTGTTACAAATCTCTTTGTAAAAGACGGTTTGTTAGACGCTAGCAAAAAAGTTCACCACTTTTATACTCCTGTTGCAAAAGAGGCTCCTGCAGCCACTAAAATTGAAGAAAAAGCTCCTGAAGAGGTTGTTGAAGAGCCTGCAATTGCAGAATCTGCACCCGAAGAGACTCCAGAAGCTTGAAGTTCTGTTCTTTTGCCTAGTATACTAAGGGTAATCTAGCCCTAAGCCCGGCCATCATGGCTGAAAAAAAACACTTCGATCAAGAGTTTGTTGAATACGTTGTTGGCTCTATTGTTGATCATCCAGAGGATGTGAAAACAGAGCGCATTGTGGATGAAATGGGAACCCTCATTTCGCTCCATGTAAATGCGGAGGACATGTCTACCATTATTGGGAAAGAAGGACGCACGGCTAAAGCCCTTCGTACCGTCTTGCGCGTACTTGGTGCTAAGCACAATGAACGCATCAATCTAAAGATTATTGAGCCCGAGGGCGGGCGTGCCTTCATGCCTCGTGAAGAAGGTGAAGTTTCTCAAGAGCCCGCTTACAACTTTGGTGACGCTTTGAAAGACGTTCCTCAAGACGAAATTGCCTAAGAAGCAAGTCAGGCTTCGCCTGATTTTGACAGAACCTTACTCCCGTGCGAATGCACGGTAGTAGTATTAGATCCACCGATGAGATTTGATGTTATTACTTTATTTCCTGAGATGTTCCAGGGGGTGTTGAGTCACTCTATTCTTAAGCGTGCTCAGGCTGCTGGGCAACTTGAGGTACATCTTCATAATTTGCGTGACTACGCTACAGATAAGCATAAAACAGTTGATGATACGCCATATGGTGGCGGAGCTGGAATGGTACTGCGAGTTGATGTAATGCACGCTGCACTCCAGGCTGTAGAAACGCAGGTTTCACACCTAGAACGACGCTACTCTGCACTTCTTTGCCCTCAAGGCGACAGATTCACCCAACCTACTGCCCAGAAGCTCTCTACGGACTATGATCAAATTACCCTGGTCTGTGGTCATTACGAAGGCTTTGATGAACGCATTCGCTCATTAGTAGACGGTCAAATTTCACTTGGTGACTTTGTCCTGACCGGTGGTGAAATTCCAGCCATGGCTATCATTGACGCCGTTATTCGCCTCAACCCTGGTGTTATCACGGAAGGTTCCCCTGAAGAAGAAAGTTTCAGCATCTTTGACGAAACGGGAAATGCCCTCCTTGAATATCCTCACTACACACGTCCTCTAGAATACAACGGCGAAATTGTGCCAGAAGTATTACGCTCTGGCAATCACGCCGAAATAGCCAAATGGCGATTAGAACAGGCAAAGCTTCGCACTAATAAATAACTTCCGCGCGCCGGATACTGTACAAAAACCGAACATCCATTTATAATCTACCTATGGTTACTAACCACAAGGTATACGCTTTTATTGATAGTCAAAACCTCAACCTAGGAGTCCGCTCTTTAGGTTGGCAAATAGATTATCGAAAATTTCGCCTCTACCTCACAAACAAATACCACGTTTCCAAAGCCTTTATCTTTATTGGCCACATTGAAAACAATCAAGAACTTTACACAACATTAGAAAGCGCCGGATTTATCCTCGTCTTTAAACCTACTGTTCAATACTTTGAAAATGGCAAACAAACGGTCAAAGGAAATGTAGATGCAGAACTTGTCCTTCACGCATCCGCCATTGAATATAATAATTATGATACGGCAATTCTTGTAAGTGGAGATGGTGATTTCACCTGTCTTGCTGCACACCTTGCAGAGCAAAAGAAACTTCTTCACATCTTTACGCCTAACAAAAAATACTCTAAACTTCTGAAACCGTTTTCATCGTACATTGTGCCCGTAACTAAATTTAAAAATTCAGTCATATACACAAAAACCGGCATCGGCGTTCGGTCGAAACCTTAGGCCTATCCGGTTATGATGATGCATTTATCCTATCAAAATCAGATAGAAAGTCAATTATGAGCACCAAGCCCTTCCAACTTACAGCGCCCTACGAGCCTACTGGCGATCAGCCAACGGCCATTGCTCAAATTGTCAAAAATCTTGAAGCCGGTCTATCTGAACAGACACTTCTTGGTGTTACCGGTTCAGGAAAAACCTTTACCATGGCTAATGTTATTCAACAGGTACAGAAACCTACCCTAGTTTTGGCACACAATAAAACCCTTGCCGCTCAGCTTTTTGCAGAACTGCGTGAATTTTTCCCCAATAATTCGGTGCAATATTTTGTCTCGTACTATGACTATTATCAGCCAGAGGCGTATGTCCCACGGTCAGATACCTATATTGCCAAAGAAGCAGATATCAATCAGGAAATTGAAAAGTTCCGGCACGCCTCTACTCATGCGCTCCTTACGCGCAAAGACGTTATTATTGTTGCCTCCGTTTCTTGTATTTACGGCCTGGGATCACCAGAGCTCTACAAACAGGCCAATTTTGCCATGAAAGTTGGTGAAAAAGTTCCCCGTACACAACTAACACGTCGTCTCTCAGATATTCAGTATGAACGGAATGATATAGACCTCCGTCGGGGTCGTTTTCAGGTAAATGGTGATGTCATTACTATTTTCCCTGCTTATGATGATTTCCAGGTTAGAATCACCCAATTTGGTGATGAAATTGAAGAAATTTCTACCATTCATCCCCTTACTGGCGAGAAATTAGAGAAACTTGATTCCATTGAAATCTTTCCCGCCAAACATTACCTCACCAACGAAACAATTCGTGGGGATATCATCAAAGAAATTGAGCATGATCTTCAGGTCCAATTGGCCAATATGCGCGCCAATAATAAGTTGGTAGAAGCACAGCGCCTCAAAGAACGGGTTAGTTATGACCTAGAAATGATTACGGCTATGGGCACCGTGAATGGTATTGAAAACTATTCCCGGTACTTTGATCGTCGTGAACCCGGTAGCGCACCTTCCGTTCTCCTCGACTACTTCCCTGCAGACTACCTCTTAGTAGTAGATGAATCACACATTACCATCCCCCAGATTGGTGGTATGTATAACGGCGATAAAGCTCGTAAAGAGACACTCATTGAATATGGTTTTCGCCTTCCAGCGGCACTGGATAATCGTCCCCTGAAATTTGAAGAATTTCGTGAACGCATGGGGCAAACCGTTTACGTTTCTGCAACTCCTGCAGAACGTGAACTAGGCTGGTCAAAAGCTGCTGCACAGGAATTACGCATTTCCAAAGATATCCTGCTTGATCCCATCTCTCAACAGCTCATTCGCCCAACCGGCATCTTGGATCCAATCGTAGAGGTTCGTCCTCTGGACGGTCAAATTGATGACGTCATGAAAGAGGTAAAAATGCGTGTAGAAAAGGGTCAACGCGCACTTGTCACCACCCTCACCAAACGCATGGCCGAAGACATTACGGAATTCATGATAACCAAGGGCATCAAGGTCCAGTATCTCCACTCAGACATTGAAACTATTGAACGTAGCCAAATTCTCCAAGACTTACGTTTAGGTACTCATGATGTGGTAGTTGGTATTAACTTATTACGGGAAGGCTTAGACCTGCCAGAAGTAAGCTTGGTTGCCATCTTAGATGCCGATAAAGAGGGTTTCCTTCGCTCATCTACTTCCTTGGTACAAACCACCGGCCGCGCTGCCCGTCATCCGGAAGGAAAAGTCATCATGTATGCCAATAGAATAACCGGCTCCATGGAGTTTGCCATTAGTGAAACCAAGCGTCGTCGCGCTATTCAAGAAGCTTACAACACAGAGCATGGCATTGTGCCTCAAATCATGAACAAGCCTATTAATGTCCAACTCCTTACAGAGTCGGCCAAAGAAGGTGAAGAGCTTCGTGCCAGCTACAAGCGCATGTCCAACAGGGATAAATCAGTCTTACTGGATCAATTACGTGAACAAATGCGAGAAGCAGCCCTCAATTTGGAGTACGAAGTGGCAGGAGAATTGCGTGACCGTATTAAAGAGCTTCAAGAAAGCTGAATTCCAGATTGACAGAGGTCAATAATCTGGTAGTATTGCTCTGTATCCGTAATGTGACGCGCCATGGAACCCATCGAGTCACTTCCAGAAGAATCTGCGCTACCTGAAGGTGAATTCCACCATTTTCAGCTTGTGAATGCTGAGGGAGAGATACCCGTGAGTATTTCTGTACTCATCCATCTCAACCCAAAAGCATTCGGTACACCCCTTACCCAACACACTCCCATTACTAGTAATGACGTCATTGCATTGCATGACGCCTTACAAAAATTCAACGGAGATTTTATTTCGGCCTTTAGAACTAGTTCAAAATAATTCGCATGTCCGCTCAGACTTCTACCCCCTTAGTGAAAGCTACTATCCGCACCAACCTTGGTCATAAAACCAAGCAGGTTCGTCGTGACGGTTTTACTCCTGCTGTACTCTACGGCAACGTAAAAGAGAACGTTAATCTCTGCCTTGATGCCCATGATTTTGGCAAGCTTTTCCCAACCGTTGGGTATACTACGTTAATTGACCTAGTCATTGGAGACGAAAAGCCTGTTAAAGTGCTCATTCATGATGCTTCCATGCATCCTGTTCGTCACGAAATCACTCACGTTGACTTCTACGCAGTAAACCTCAAAGAAAAACTTACCACGGAAGTCCCTCTTCAATTCGTTGGTATTTCTGAGGCTGTTGATACGCTTGGTGGTATCTTCCTCACCGTCAAAGACAATGTTGAAATTGAGTGTCTTCCTGAAGATCTACCACAGCACATTGAAGTTGACATCACCGCTCTCAAAACCTTTGATGATTCACTCCGCATTAAAGACCTCGTTATTCCTAAGGGTGTAGAAATCTTGGGTGATCCTGAAGACGTTATTGCTTCTGTCACTGAGCCTATCTCTGAAGAAGAATTGGCTGCCCTTGATGAAGAAGTTGCTGCTCCTGAAACAGAATTTGATACTACTTCTGGTACTGACGCCGCTCCTGTTGCTGAAGGCGAAGAGAAATAAGCAAAGCTTGCTTCCCTCTTTACTTCATAAAGTAAGGTTTTGGGGTAGTAAGAACCTGTCAAGTCAGGCTTCGCCTGATTTAGCTTCGCACGCTTCCTGGTCTGTAGCGCTTCGCTTACTTACGCCAGGAGCACGAGGACAGAACCTTGCTCCCGTGCGAATGCACGGTAGTAAGCACCATTTCTACAAAAAATCCCGGTCTTTCGATCGGGATTTTTTTTCTTTAATCGTTTTTTTGAAGATTTATTACTTCTAAATTCGTTCAATATTCTAAACGCTTCCGCAGACGCATTTTTGCGTCGAGGACATAGTGAAGAATATTGGAATGAATTTAGTACCCTGGAATCCGGAACTTTTTTGCCATTTGCAAAACCCTTGCTGAGACCTCTGTAGTGTCCATCTCTCTATTGAGGGCATCTGCAATGGCGTCTGCCACGGCTTCCATGTCTTTTTCCTTCATGCCACGAGTGGTAAGCGCGGCCGTACCCATGCGTAAACCGGATGGGTTTGTTGGTGGCTGATCGTCAAATGGGATGCTATTTTTATTGCAAACAATTCCGACACTTTCCAAACGTTCCTGAGCTTCTTTTCCTCCAAAGCCGGTACCTTTTAGATCTAGCAAAATAAGGTGGGTATCTGTACCATCCGCAACCAAACGAAAGCCGCGTTGTTGCAAAGCAAATACCAAGCTTTTTGCGTTGGCTACCACCTGCTTTGCGTATTCTTTAAATGATGGTTGTTGGGCCTCAATGAATGCAATGGCCTTGGCGGCGATGGTGTGCATGTGAGGACCACCTTGCAAACCTGGAAACACTGCTTTATCAATGGCTTTAGCAAATTCTTGACGACAGAAAATCATGGCGCTACGTGGGCCGCGCAAGGTTTTGTGAGTAGTGGTCATAACGACATCGGCATGACCAAATGGTGTTGGATATGCCTTTCCTGCCACTAAGCCGGCAAAGTGGGACATGTCTACCATGAGCCAAGCCTGATTATCCCGTGCAATACGAGCAAACTTAGCAAAGTCTATGAACATTGGGTAGGCAGTACCACCACACACAATAAGTTTTGGCTTGTGCTCTTTGGCTAGCTTGGCAATTTCATCGTAATCAAAAATTTCCGTCTCTTTGTTGACCCCGTAATGGACGAAATTATAGATTTGTCCCGTAAAGCTTACACTGTGACCATGGGTAAGGTGGCCGCCATGCGCTAGGGAAAGGGCAAGCACCGTATCTCCAGGTTTCAACAGCCCAACATAAATGGCTAGATTTGCAGGTGAACCAGAGTATGGCTGCACATTGACGTGATAATCTGTTTCAAACAGTTTTTGTGCTTCAGCAATGGCAGAAAGCTCAATTTTGTCAGCAATTTCTTGACCGGCGTAATAGCGACGACCTGGATAGCCTTCAGAATATTTATTTGTGAGAACTGAAGCGTTTGCCTCAAGTACCGCTTTAGAAACATAGTTCTCTGAGGCAATGAGGGACAAGGTGTGCTGTTGACGCTCACGCTCTGCTTCCATAAGGTGCTGAATGTCTTGAATTGTAGCCATGGAGACGTCCTTTCGTTTAAGAACTAAGTACTGTTGCGGCCTGAACCGTGTTATATAACAGCCACGATACGGTTAATGGTCCTAACCCACCTACTGAAGGTGCTACGGCAGATGCCACCTGATCTACTGAATCACGATGAACATCTTGTGCACAATCAAGCACCACGGCGCCTTCTTTTACCCACTGATAGGTAACCAAATCTTTGCTTCCCGTTCCAGAAATGAGGATATCTGCTGCTGAAGTAATGGCCAGAATATCGTTTGTTTCTTCATCTACCAGGGTAACTTTCAGTTTTTGATCACCCTTTAAAAAAGATTCCAGCGGCTGGCCCACCAACATTCCTTTTCCAATAACAACAATGTTTTTATTGGTAAGGTCAATTTTATAATAATCTAACAAGAGGCAAACTGCCGCTACCATTGGAGGCAGTGCAAAAGGAGCCCCTTCACGTAATGCTGCGGCTGAAGTACCTGCATAATGTTGCTTACGCCAATCTCCGCGAAGCCCGTCTACGTCTTTTTCTGGAGCAATGTGCTGAAAGAGTTCATCTAATTCTACTTGCGTCCAATTGCCCGGTAAGGGTAGTTGCACAATGAGGCCATGGACTTCTGGATCTGCACTCAGAAAATCTATGGTGGAAACAATCTCTTCCCTAGGTGCATCTTCTTCTATGCTGTAAACAGAGACAATGATACCGCACTCTTTGGCTTTTCTGGTCTTAATATCAATGTATTTCAAGCTTTCTGGATGAGTACCCACTAAGACAACGGCCAAATGAGGATCTATACCACGATCAACAAGAGCCACCGTTTTAACACGGATCTCTTCGGCCAAAATATTAACGATAGGAGCGCTTTCTAGGAGTTTCATACGGGTTTAGCGTAACAGAAAAGATGAGGTGAAGCCATTTTTAATGAGGTAAAACCAAAGGCCGTGCACACAAGATGGTCTACAAGGTCTATGCCAATAATTTTACCCGCAGCTGCCACCTGCTGCGTGACAATTTTATCTGCCTCACTTGGTTCAAAATTTCCTGAAGGGTGATTATGAGCCAACGCTATGGCAGAAGCATTATGATGGATAGCTGCCCGAAATACCTCACGCGGGTGGACCAAGCTGGCTGTGGCCGTGCCAATGCTTACAATTTCACGCTGCAATGCTGTGCACCGGCTGGAAAGGAAGAAAACTACTAAGTGTTCTTGGGCTTTTTCCAGAAGGTCTGAACAGGCATTGTATAATTTTTCCGGACTGCTTAGTGTGGCGTGACCTGAGCCATCTTGCTGAATTTTAGCAGGAAGATGGAAAGCTGCCATAAGAGCGGTTGCGCGTGCTAAGCCAATTCCAGGAACTGCAAGTAAATCATCTAGCCTAAAAATGGGGCGACGCATTATTTCTGCCAGCTGAAGCGCTAATGCATGTACCTGGTGTCCCCGTGCCCCAGACCCAATAATGGTAATGATGAGTTCTTCTAGCGAAAGCTGCTGCACACCCAAATGACGTAAGCGTTCACGGGGGCGTTGGAGTACGGGTTGAAACGAAAGTGGGACCATGGACCCACCATATACCGAACAAAAACCGAAGTCAATGGAAAAAGCTTCTGGGATAGGGTGCTTAAGAACTAAAAGCGGCTGCTGCCTTGGCCGTAATTGTACATACTATTACTATTTGAAGAACCATCAACCGTACTCCAACGCTTGCCTGTGGCGGTTCCACCACATAGGTGAGAAGCGTTGGCTGCTTCGTCGGTAGGGTTAGTTTCAGGATTTTCGAGGTTAGCGTAAATGGCATAGGTCAGAGCGTTTGCTGGTGTGGCAGCCGCATAACCATTCGTGTCACACGTGGTAAGAATGAAGTCAGCCAAAGGCTTATCGTCACTGTATGGCTGTCCTTGTTCGCTTGGATCTCCATTGGCCGAATTCAGAACCCCTGCTAAGCGAAGTGCGTCCGTGATAGAGCTGACTGGGTACGAATAACCAACACCAGTAATACCAGAACGGGTAATGCGTCCCGCGCCGCCGCCATTATCTCCCACACAGCTACCTCCGCTTCCTGTCATGTACCCATATCCTGGCGTACTAGTGCTTCCTCCCTGCTGAACGGTTGTATTAATTGGATTAGAAGCATTGCACGCGGCAAGACCAGAGCCAACAATTTGGATAAAGTAACTCTTTGTGGGGCTAAGAGTGCGCCACTGCTCTAAAGAAGTGCCGTAGGCATCTATATCACTGCGGCGATTGGCATCACGGGCTCTGACTTGTGATTTGCTAAGGTTTACAATCACTGCCACAGCAAGGACACCAATAATGATCACGGCAACAAGCAGCTCAAGGAGAGTAAAGCCAGCCTTATGGGTACGCATAGTATCCTCAGTATACGGCCGCACCCTGGTTGGGTCAAACGAAAAAATCCCTTACGAAAGGAGAGTGATAGAACGCGCAGCCTGCTGGTAGCGCTTCTTTAAGAAAGAATATCGAAGACCAGCCATAGCAAGGATGGCAGCACCCAGACTATAGAAAAGACTATCCTCAGGACCTGTTTTTGGTAAAGGATTGTTTCCCATTGCAACGACTGCAGGAGCATGTGTTGCTGCGGCAGTGGGAGGAGCTGGCAATATAGTGGCTGCTGCGGTGGGTGCAACTGTTGCAGTAGGTGCAGCCGTTGGACTAAGAGTGGGAAGAGCAGCAAGGGGCTGAAAGGACGCCGTAATCTGCGTAGTTGTTGTACCCAACTTTTCTATACGTGGAATGAGATAGTGAGCAATGACAAACACTACCAATGCAACGCCTATAACGGCGGCAATAATAATGAGAATAGTCATGTAAACTGACCGCTGATTCTGGGGAGTATATTGGTCTTCAAACGCCATACTATATGGGACTACAACTAAGTAGGCATACTATAGCAGAGTGTGCAGAAAAAAGAACTCCTGTAAGTGAAAATACCCTCTTAGGAGTGCTGAACCATGGTACGGCGTTCGAAAATCCAGAAGATAAGAACTGTGCCAAGAAGTGTGAGCAACCAACCAATGAAAATAATATCTCCTAATTGGCTTTCACGTTTTTCTATTTCTTGAAGAGAGCGGCCAACTAAAATGTATCCAGGTTGGCTACCGCTTACATAACGAACAATAGCGGCACTGCGTACGCCATTTTCTGGTTGCCAGGTAACTCTGTCATCGGTATGATTTTTGGCATAATCAAACACCCCACTTGGCAATACTGGAACCTTACCATTCAGCAGGGTGGAAGATACAACAGGCGTTTTATCTACCGAATAAATAACCATGTACGGTGACAATGTTTGATCAAGCTGTGTGGTAGGAAGCGTGCTAATAATCTGCTGAGGTGAAGTGCCATTTTGCAGTTGCACAGCCGCATCTTGAACCAGTGCTGTTTGAGGATCATCCGCATTGCTGCGCAAATTTTGCTGTGCCACCACGTACACCATGCCGGAAAGCATAGTAAGTACGAAGATAACCGCAACTACCGGTGCCTGGAAAGGTTTGAGGGAAAAACGCTGCATAGAAAAGGTTTATGAAATCGTGGCTTTATGATACCACAGACGCTAATCTCTAGGGATAAAAATCTAGCGGATTCTCCCAATTTACCAGATCAGCCTTGTTACTCACGTAGCCTTTTACGCTGAGAGAATTTCCAAGATAAATACCAAAATGGAGGTGGCGCCGTTCGCCGTCTGTTTCTTGGCTGTAGGCAGTTCCTAAAACTCCTAATGGCTGACCTTGCTGTACCTCAGTTCCTGCTTTTACCAAACTTGAAGCACGAAGATGACCATAAACAATAAAGAGCTGTCGCCCATTCACGGTGCTCTTTTCGGCAAGAAAGCCGCCATAGCCAGAGACCCATTGAGCCTCAACTACCGTGCCATTTGCCGCGGCGTAGACAGGCACGTCAGCGGTAACATCGCTATATTCAACATCAACCCCAGTATGGTAACCAGTAAAACGTTCAGGATGTACGGGAGAATTACTCGGTGTGACATAGAGACCAAAGGTCTTCTTGGTAATGCGTGCCTTGAAGTCTGCAATAGGAGCAATCATGGCCGGTTGGAGCGTTGGAGTAGCTGTAGGAGTTGAGGTAACCGTTGAGGCGGGCAACGGAGTGGATGTTGGGGTAGCGGATGGACTTGGCGATACCACCGCTACAGAGCGAGTTACCGGCGCCGTACGTGGCCAATAGTGCCACGCAAGAAGGCCACTCACAAGAATGACAAACCCCGCCGCACCAAGAAGTTTTTTCATTTTGGGAAAATAGTTATGCCACGGCCCGTATAGCCCTTTTTAAATTGAGCTAACGGAACGGACTGGGCTTCCCAGTTATACCCCTCTCTTATGGAGGTATGATGAACAATAAAATGAGTGATTTTATTGTTTGTACGCTCAACTCCTATCACTAATGCCAAATGGCCTCCATACTTCTTCCAGAATCGAAGCCGCTCTTTGAAAGATTTTTGCGAACGAAATCCCCATTTAATCGAAATAATAACCAAGCCACCGGCATCAAGCGTGCGAGCAATATCGTCTGGAGCGTACGCTCCCCTCTCTGCCTCCATTCCCAATTCTCCCGCTAATTGCACTAAGCCCGCATGACTCCACCCATATTCGTCAGTGTATGCGCCCAGCGCTCTCCCCTGTTCAATGACACTGTGAGTAGTGTAGGTTTTTTTCGTATAATATTCCGCTGCCATCTGGAGACAAAGGATGCCGCAGCAGGAACGCTCCCAGTATCGAGCGTCTTCTTCGCTAGAAAATCCTAGTGCTTTCCATTGAGAAAGATCCCACTTTTGTGGGTAAAACGGTACGGTATTCATGACGATAGTATATCTGCTATGCTTCCCGTATGCACTGGCAAATTCGCAATCAAGAAATTCTCCTCAACCACACGCTTTTAATGGGCGTGGTAAACGTCACGCCTGATTCTTTTTCAGGCGATGGAGTACTACAAAAAGATGCTCAATCACATGCAGCTGTTCAATTGGCAGCCGGAGTAGACATTTTAGATATTGGTGCGGAAAGTAGTCGTCCTGGAGCTTTGCCACTTTCTATTGAAGAAGAGTTAGCACGCCTGCAACCAGTAGTATCCCATGCCCTAACCTTGGCAGATGCCATTGTCTCAGTGGATACCTATAAACCCCAGGTGGCACAATGGGCTTTAGAGCAAGGCGCACATATTATTAACGACATTCAGGGCGGTAGAAACGAAGCCATGCTGGAAGTTGTAGGTGAATACAAAGCTGGGTATGTACTCATGCACATGCAAGGCACGCCAACTACCATGCAACAACGCCCAACGTATGACAATATCATTGACGATTTAGTGGCATTTTTTGAGGAACGTTTAGCGGTAGCAGAACGGTATGGCGTTTCCAGAAATCATATTATGTTAGATCCTGGCATTGGCTTTGGTAAAACATTAGAACACAATCTTGAAATAATTAGGCAACTACCTGAATTGCGCCGACGCCTGCCACTCCCCTGGCTTATTGGAAGTTCACGTAAAAGTTTTATTGGTACATTAACTGGTAAAAAAGAACCGCAAGACCGAGCATGGGGTACCGCTGCGTCTGTTGCTATTGCTGCTTATAATGGTGCCGCGGCTGTTAGAGTGCACGATGTTGCTGCCATGAAGGATGTACTTTTGGTTGCCGATGGAATAAAGAATTAAATTGGACTCGGATATAGTCATATGCCCCCGGCATATGACTTTTTCTTGTAGGTACTCGAGTCAGACAGCCCACCAACAAAAAAGACTCTTAGAAGAGTCTTTTTTGTTGGTGGGCCCGACTGGACTCGAACCAGTGACCTCTACAATGTCAATGTAGCGCTCTAACCACCTGAGCTACGAGCCCGAGTGAGCAGCGCGGAAAAGCTTGCTTTTTCGTGATGCGAACGAGGGGTCAGTATCGCGGAGCGATACGAGCCCTGTCTTTTTACACCAGATTACTCTATCAAAAAGCTCTTCTTTTCTCAACTAAGTTATATGCTGGCCAGAGTTTTGCCTGCACTAATTAAAACCTTACGAGTACTTTGATAATAGTGATAATTAATATGAACTTCCTCTTCCAATTGAGTTAAGCGGGCATGTATAGTTTCGATATCTCTCTTAATTTCCTGAATATCAGCCTGTATCTCTTTTAGTGCTGTCCAAATATTGCGAAATTCGGCTCTCATCTCTGTTCGTAAAGCAGTAATTGCATCCAATAAATCACGCACAGTTGGTTCAGGGTTTGTGTTTTCCATATCGTCACCATAACACACGCAATACTCGCTCCTGCAAGTGAAAAAGTCAGAATTCGTCCACACATTATCCACAGCCATCCGTTTCTTGCTCTGAGTGCCAATTCTTGTTTAAAAGACCAAAAAATGCTATACTTCCAACACTGGAATTTGCCAATTTGACCACACACATGGGGGTGTATTTCTTCGACAGTACCCACCTCGTGCAACAGCAGCATGCCGGACTAGTATGCCGTCCGTAACAGGCATACACCATAAGTGCAACTGCACTTCAAACGCTTAAGAGCAAGATCGTAGCTATGCTACAGGTCCCAACTTTTGCGCCTGCTTTCGCCTAAAAACCTAAGCCGTTCACCACTCTTCCGGTAGATGGGAGTGAGTGCGCGATATTCAGTCTACCCGCTCCTGAAGTAGGCACCGTCACTTCAGGCTAAGCCAGCGGAGCATCTGATGAAGGAGTATGATACGTTACGCCTCATCAGTATCAATACGTATCTGCGCATGGAGAATGGTTGTACGTTGGGCGCTGGACACGGGTGTGACTCCCGTCACCTCCACCAAATTTTTATAAGCTCTGAGAGCGGTTAATTTCTTGCAAATTAACCGATACCTCTCGGGAGTTGGAACACTGTGCAAAATATAGGCTTACAGAGCCTATTTTTTGTATCACCCTCATTGACAACACTTGAAATAAGCACTATAAGAAACTATCGGCATTAGGGGCAAAACCCGGGTCGTATTGGAGAACAAAGTTGAATCAATGGCTGATAGTCCCCGCCCTTCTCGCTGCCCTTCTCCATGCTATTGCTAACGGCATCTACACATTCTTTGCCGTTACGGGAAAGAACAAGCCTAATGCGGCATCATGGGGAATCTGGGCATTTTTAAGCCTATTAAGCGGCCTAAGCTACGCACAGATAACGGATTGGGTTGCGGGTGCTCAGTTCATTTCTCAAACCGTTACCCTGCTTGTTTCATTTTTCATCATGCTCTTTGCCGGACGGCTCAGCCGTCTCAAAAAGGAAGAGTGGTGGTATCTCATAACTGGAGTGGTAGCTGCAATTATCTGGTATGTTTACCAGAGTGCCGCAGCCGCAAACTTCATAGTACTGGTAGTCACTGCCGTCTCATTTTGGCCGACAGTCAAGGCACTCTATCACGAGCCTTGGCGTGAACGCCCCCTTCCCTGGTGGCTACTTGTCACCGCTTTCGCCATCACCCTCGGAGTGGTAATTGCGAAAAATGGAATCCTAAGCATCGGGGTCATATCCCCGCTAACTATGCTTACACTCAATATTGCTGTCGCCACATTGGCAAGCCGACGAAACATTCAAAATGGCCATCACAAGGAGTAATCATGTGGAGGTCATTTTTTATTTTGTTGTAAAGGTTCGGGCTGCACCATATTTATTCAGAATGGTTTATCCGAATATCAACTTCGTCATATATCTGCCTCAACACCGGCAACCACTCAAACATATACTCAAAGAAGGTGTTGCAAGTTTTTTCCCATAGGTCCACCAAATTTTTATTAGCTCTGAGAGCGCTTAATTTTTCTGTATTAATCGATACCTCCCGAGAGTTGAAACATGAAGACCTTAAAAGGTCTTTTTTGTTTGGAGTACTTCTTGATAAAGTTTTGCGGACTGACCTGCCGCAGAATGCAAAGGCGTAGGGAGGCTGTTGAATGTAACCCATTTCAGTTCATCTATTGCATTAGGTTCCCCTATAGATACTTCTTCAGGATTTACTTGAATAATAAATGGAATGAGTAGCCAGGAACTTTTAATCCCCTTCTTCTCTCTTACTAAGGTGTAAGCAGGAATTTGAGCAATGATTTTGCCATTACATGAAAACTCCTCATGCACTTCCCTCAGAGCACCTTCAGAAGGCTGTTCGCCAAACTCTAATTGTCCAGAACCAAACTCCCATTTTCCTTGCTCATCACGGCAATTTTGACTTCGTTTAGCAAGCAGTACTTTCCCCTGTCCATCAATACAGCAAAAATTTACTGCAATACCGAAGTAGTCTATTCCTGGAAGAAATTTACTCATATCACAAGACTATCATCTGACCTTAATAACTTCTAGTAAGCGCCACTTCAAACTGAGATACACTTTAATCCGACCGATTCACCTGAATATCAACTTCTGCATAAATCCGCCTCAGAAGAGGTAGCCACTCAAACATATAATCAAAGAAGGTGTTCCAAAATTTTTGCCTCTGGTCCACCAATGACTTAAAATAGGCTCTAAAAGCCTATTTTTTGTGTCGCACACATTGACATTAACCTGAAAATATGATATTCTGTCGCCAGATTCTGGAGACGAACGAACATGAATAATTTTGGGTTACTGCAAATCTTTACCGACCTCGCGCCGAATTACGCCTACCTCCTGTATCACTCTCGCACGACCGTTGGAGTGAGTGCATGGGGTGCGTATTGGTACCTCCCAAAAGAGGCTGAGGCGGAAAATGAGGCACTTTGGAATGCATTGAGCACCTCCGATGAGGTCTGGCGGATAACTGAGGTGGAAATCTTGCTCGGCATTCTGACCGAACGAGAGTTTGAGGCAATCAACTCCTATTACTGCCTCGACGGTGTGACAAGAGGTTCAACACTCACCGCGAAAAGCAAGGAGATGGGCTGCACTTTGAGTAGAATGCGGAAGCTGCATCAAACAGCGCTTCGGCGAATGGCTGAACGACTGTTCAGTCGAGAGATGATGAGAAAGAGAAAGGGTGAAAACCCGACTCCGACTCCTGAAACATTCTTGGGTACGATTCGTTTCAGTCACAAGACCGGCAACCTACTCATGTACCGAGCCAAGTTTACGAACTTAGGCGAAGTCATCGCGTCACACCAAACTCTTGGTCAAATTCAAGGATTTACCAGGACTCATCAAAGAGAAGTTGACGACTTCTTGATGATTAACGATCTCATGCCTCAATAGAGGCTACTACGGCGCAAGCCATTCCGCTCAATGGGTTATCCCAGAGAGCAGAACTAGAATCCTCAAAACTTTGAGAATTGCAGTTCACAAACAAGATCCTTAATGGGTCTTTTTTGTTAAGTGTAACTAGAGTGTGGGAGAGAACTAATCTGTAAGTTTCCACCTCTGATATTCCGGTAACAGAATAGACTTCCAGCGAGCAAGCTCCAGCAAGATGGAGTGTAAACTTTTTTCGCTGTCGTCCACCAAATTTTTATAAGCTCCTAGAGCGGTTAATTTCTTGCAAATTAGCCGATACCTCCCGAGAGTTGGAACACTAAGACCTGCAAGGGTCTTTTTTGTTATCCTCTAACCTGTAAACGATTGACAAAAAGGTCAAAATGTGGTATAAATCTACACACTCGAACCTTGAGGAGAATCATTATGCAGAAGTTACTACCCGCGTTCAGTTTTGGTCATCCGTATGTCGCCGTCACCCAGCATCATGGCTATAAGTACCTTGGGACACTCATCCTTCAATCGGATGTGGTTTCCGGTGACAAACCAGCCGTCATGCGCGAAGCCAGTCGGCTTTATGACTGGTTGCGGTACGTCATCGCCATTCATGCCTACAACCCCACAGACACCTCCGAGCCGTTGGAGTACAGCAGCGTGCTGGCCGTTGGCTGGCATGATGACTATATCAACGCCGAGACTCCTGTCAGTTGGCTAATGGTTTATGACTTTATGCTTTCCAACAACGGCGAGCTCAGATTCGACTGGTTTTATGACCCAGCCGAAGACCCTGACCAGGGCTACTTCGCCAACTTCGTACCCACCCTTCTGCAATGGTTCCAGCTGCATCACAAGCAGCCGGTAACTGACCAAGGGTACTACGAAGCACTATCGAGCGGCATGGAACAGTCTTGGTTCGCCCAGCGCGTTCCCGACATTCTTGCTTACCGGTAGAACGACCCGTTTCGCCTAACTATTACTTCGGTATGGTTAGGCAAAGACCAGGCTTACTAAACTATTAGTGATTCTGGTCTTTTTTAATCTTATTAAGGTACGATTGTACCTAGTAATTCTTACTAGTCAGACCGATTCACTCGGATATCAATTTCTTCATACATTTTTCTTAGTATTGGCAACCATTCGAACAATATATTGAAGAAGGTGTTCCAAAATTTTTGCCTCTGGTCCACCAATGACTTAAAATAGGCTCTAAAAACCTATTTTTTGATACATTTCTTTTTAAAACACGAATGTGGTATATATGTAATAATCTGTTTGACGGATTAAGAGGATTGAAGAAGAATGCAGACTACTCATCGATTGATATGGAATGAACTTGGCCGTTCAGAGCCAAGATCTAAGGAGATCGTCGCAAAAGACGATGACGAAGCTTCTAGTGAGGCCTTGCACCACCTGCAAAGCAGTTACGGTGGAACAATGAATACCAAAGTTATGGCGCCTGAGTTGTGGAATGCCACTACACAGACACAAATCCCGTTCAGCCTACTCGCAAGCGTAAGCTAGAACACGACGAACAAACCTCACCATAGGAAATCTCCCTCAGTACTATCGTGCTGAGGAAAGATAAGAGCTATCACTTGTTGATGGCTCTTATTTTATAGCTGAAGTAGTTTTAACCATTTAAAGATTTCATCCAACACAAGGTGCCAACTTTCTCTCGCCACCTCCACCAACCATTTTACAGATTAAAAATACCAAATACCTAGCGGGAAGTTGGCATGACATACAGCCGTTCTGACTCTTTTTTGGTATTGTCATTTCATGGAAATAAAAGGATTTGCTGACACCATTGCGTGGTACGATCAAAATGCGGAGCAATACGCAGAAGTTCAAGGTAAAATTGCAGATCACGACGATGTTGCGCTATTTGCAAGCAAACTCCCAACAGAAGGATATATCCTTGATGCTGGTTGTGCAGCTGGACGTGACGCCAACCTTTTCACTCAAAAGGGTTTAAGAGTAGAAGGCATAGATGTGTCCAAAGGACTTATAGCTATTGCAAAGAAGAATTACCCTCACCTTTCATTTAGGATTGGAAATTTCCTGAGCCTACCCTATGAAAATGAAACTTTTGACGGTATATGGGCGCACCAAAGTCTCTTACACTTGGAAACAGTTGAAGATGTTTTAACAGCCCTTAAAGAATTTTATCGCGTCTTGAAACCAGGTGGCATTATCCTAGTGCTTGTTAAAGCAAAAATGGGGGTAGAGAAAACAGCCGTTGCTAAAGATGCTTTTTCAAATCATGATCGCTTCTTTCAGTACTTCACAAAAGATGAGCTAAGAGAACTATTATCTAAATCTGGTTTCAAAATAAATCAAATTGAACAGTACAACGAAATTGACCGCAATCCTCATGGACGTCCCGAAGTTGACCTAATCTTGGCACTAGGCGAGAAATAATAGAGAGTCTGACCAATTTAATATTCGATCAATAAATTCGTACTAAGTATTTTCTGTTACTTCCAAAGATGACTTAAAATAGGCTTTTAAAGCCTATTTTTTAATATAAATTTATGATATACATGCAGAGCGTAACTACGCGGGGAAGAACCTGAAGATGGAAAAGAAATCTGCGATTCTAACAAAAGTAATCTGCTATCAAGCATTTGAAATAGCTCGGCCAAGCATTGAGGCACTGCTCACGGCAGTGCCTGCAGCATGTCGAGCTGTTCATATCGTAATTCCGGACTTGAATGGCGAGCCGCTCGCCGAAATCGACTTCGGACCTGACGTTGAAACTCAAGAATATGCCGTCCGTGTAAATAAGGTGACAGAAATCTCGCACAGTAAGGCCGAGATTCACCACCGAACCGGACGACCATCCTTAGAGGTACAGAAGCGTGCGCCACATCTCGTCATGGTTGGCGAGACTGTCTACGGCGGCAGCTCTGACCATGAGGGCCTTATCGCCGCCGCAAGTGGTGTACAAGCCTATATCGATGAAACCTGTAGTGGTATCGTCTCAAGCATTGCATGGGGGCTTTGTATGCATGCGAACGAGACCTTCCATGCGCAGGCAGAGCACGGCCACATGTTCGAAGAGACTATTTAGGCCATAGACAGAACGCATCTCGCCAGGACCATTTGGTACCTGGCTTTTTTATTATTCGAGAGGTACTAGAGAACCTGGTTCCTTAGTACAAACATCCTAAGACTCCCACCTTGTGGAGTCCTTTTTAATGATACAAATAAAAAACCTCGCCCACCTAGTAGACGAGGCATAAACAATGTGCCGCAGCGCTAAGGCGCGTGGAAGAAAGCAGCGCCAGCTATGAGCATGTTCAATAGCCAGATCACCATACAGTACGGACAGAGCAATTTCACTCTATACGCAACATACATTAACCAAAGGGTTACGAATGCACCCGTTCCCGTAAGAACTTGGGTAACCACGGGATTAACCCAAGCAATGCCGTTAGCGGCGATGATGAGCACGTAGCCAATTGGTCCGATGATTGACCATGGCACTTTTCCGAAAAACTTGGCCAATTTAATGCCGTGTGTCTGCGACTCGGCACATGTGTGCGCAAAAAACGAAAGGATAATTCCCAATGCAGCTAAACAACCTACAAGCACTATTTCCTTATAGACGGCCAGACACTACTGTTTAACCATCTACACTCCTCGTGTGAGTTCTATCAAAAAAATGAAGAAATGTATAGTACTCAGCAACTTCTTAGAGTAAGGGCTCTTTTTATTCTTGCATCATTTATTTGACATTGGTAATTTGGTTAGATATTATTTTTGTATGTATAAAAATGCATACACAACAACTAGTTTCTTTACCGTTACCCGCCATATTGTCGTGTAACAGGTTTCTAATTGTGTACGTAAAAAAATAGAAGGCTGTCACCCGGCAATATGCCGGGTTTTTTAGTTAACGGGTATTTGTACCCAAGGAGATTAACATATGTACAACTTTGCAAGGTCATCAGTAGGAATTCTTGAAATTCCAAACTCTCCATACATTCAGCAGTTGCTGAAAATGTCCGCTACAAGAGGTTACAAACCATGTCAGATAAACCACAATTCAGCTCCAAAGCACCAATTGCTTCTGCTCCAGTCTCTTTCTACGAGGTAAAACCTGAAGTAGTTTGGGAGCTTGCGAAAAGAATAGAAGGCGTGCCTTTTGGAGAAATGAGCAGAGCAGATAGAGAGCTTCTGTCTGAATCAGCAGCCTGTCGCTTCTCTTGTGAGTACTACTTAACATGTGTAGCACAACTACGAGGAAAAAAACTTGTATTTGTTAGCAACAACATCCCCCTTGATGAGGTTCCTGAAGAATAGGAACCCTACATCTCATTAAGATTCGAAACCCGAATCTTCACAACTAGTCACCAGGCCACTGCCCTTTTCGCAGTGGCCTCGTTTACTTTGGCAAAATCTCTTTAAAGTTATTGACTTCAAGATGAAAAATATCTATAGTCTTTTTGTCGAAAAACGACCTAAGGGGGCCTTGTAATGATTGGTCAGGATGAAGTTGAAAGAATGGTAGGTGAGCAGCAGCTAACGGTACTTTCCTACCTCAGAGTCAGTGGTGCAGCGGGAAATGCCGTAAGTGTTCTGGTTTTTCTTGGTGAAAGTGGGGTTCAATGGCAGCCGAAATGGAATGCAGATCTTCCTGGGGGAAGTCTTGTTGTTTTCACCGCCTGCCAGGAGACTGCCCAAGTCTTGATAGACACGGCGCGGTTCGAAGGAATTGCCCACGCCAGGGGTGCAGGAACCGTTACCGTGCCCAAAACCATGCCGTATGAAGTCATGGACGGGTGCGACATGTTCCCGGGTATCGTTGAGCGGTTGATTGATCGCGTTCTTGCGTAAGAGCTACTCCTATTCTCACCTGATCCCCTAGAGGGATCTTTTTTTGTTATGAACGGTAAGAATCTACTCAAACTACAGAATCAGGCTCTAAAAGGTACTTTAAATTCCGAAAAATAATTTTTCCCGTAAAAAGTGAATATTTCTGGCGTTCCCATTACTCTTCGCTCAGCAGAAACAAGGCCAAACTTTTCCATAAGACCATCTACATCTTCAACACTGGAAACATCAACCTCTAGAAATGGTGGAATGCCTGGGAAATAATCTATGTCAAAATCAATTACTCCCCACTCATAGGAAATTCTCCTAGCGGTAACTTCTGCAATAGGTCTCAGATGTAATTTCTGCAAAATACCATCAATTTCCTCACCAACCTTTGTTTTGACTTCTTCTGATGTGTCACTCCCCACATTGCTAGTGACCGTTAGTTTTATGCCATCTTCTTTTGTAATTTTTATACGCTTTTCTTCTTCAGCGAATTTTCCGTCACGGGTATCATAGTGAGTTATGATGCGATTTGCATCAAAAACCTTCTTTGCTCCCAAAGATTCCAAAGTGGCGCATATTTCTTCAGGTTTGATATCAAGAATTTTGATTTCTTTTTCCATTCATCAACTATATCACCTAAATAGTGATTAAAAATGCCCATTACCGAAGAATGATTGTGGTATATTTGAAATACTCATGAACCAGTCACTTCGCCAAACCATCTCCAAAGTTCCCGAAATAACCGCCCTCTTCTGGATTACTAAAATTCTCACCACCGGCATGGGAGAAACGGCTTCTGACTACCTTGCTCACAGACTAGGCTCCATTCCCGCCGTGGCACTTGGTGGTATTGGCTTAGTGGTAGCACTACTCTTACAATTCTCCACACGACGCTACACTCCCTGGATTTATTGGCTAGCGGTGGTTATGGTCAGTGTTTTTGGCACTATGGCGGCAGATGTGCTCCATGTAGGCTTTGGCATTCCTTATATAGTTTCCACCATATTCTTCATTCTTGCGCTGGCCGCCATTTTCTATGTATGGCACAAAAATGAAAGATCACTTTCTATTCACAGTATTACAAATGTTCGTCGCGAGGCTTTCTACTGGCTAGCCGTTCTCACCACTTTTGCCCTGGGTACGGCTGCTGGCGACATGACCGCAACTACCATGCATCTAGGCTACTTTTCTTCAGGCGTGCTCTTCGCCGTTTTAATTGCGGTGCCAGCAGTTCTTCGGTGGAAATTTAAGGTGAGTGAAATTTTTACTTTTTGGTTTGCCTATATCATTACCCGCCCCCTAGGAGCCTCTTTTTCTGATTGGGCCGGCGTCTCTCATGCCCGTGGTGGTTTGGGATGGGGTACTGGCACCGTAACGCTTGTGCTTACCCTGTTCATTATTGGTTTTGTTTGGTATCTGACCATGCAATATAAGAACCAATCCTCCTAAATCCTTTCTTTCACGTGAAGAATCTGGTATAAACCATCTGTGGAATCCCTAGAAAGGATATCCCAGGAGAAGATACCAGATGAGACGACTTCAGTATAGTGCAACGCTTGCGAAGCAAGACGGTTCAGGTTTTTTAATTGTCACCCTCGTCCAAAGCGACGGCAGTGACACGCTTATTGGCGAAGTGCCCGGCGCCTTTCCAGGCAAGGTGGTTTACGACGGTTTCCGGAAACTCTACAGAGACTATGCAGAGGACGGCGGCGATTCCGATTTCTGCTACGTCGACGTGGACGACTTCGAGACCAGCCTCTGCAATGCTGACATGGAGAAGGTTGACGGTCACGACGATGCGGTTGGTAGCTTCATGGCAGCGGTCATTGCCGTGGCCAAAAAGGGCGTTGAGACCGGTCCCTATAATGCCACGTTGGCTCAAACCGACGGGAGCGACAGCCTTGTCACCGTTACCCTCGTTGACGACGACGAAAAGACTGTCCTGCTGGGCACGGTCGAAAAGGGCTATGTAGGCCGGGTGGTCTACGATGCGTTTGCTCGTCTTGTGGATCAGTCGCCTGAAGAAGGCGGCGACAAAGAGTTCTGCAAGGCCGACCCCGATGGCCTGGATCCAGAGCTCGTCGATCCAAACACGGACTTGCCGGATAACGGCGGAGCACTTGTGGACGAACTCGTTGAAGCCATTCTGGCCATCGTGCGACCGCCGGTCGCTGCCCCAACCAACTAAGACCAGGGAATCCCTTGGCAACGTACGTAGGATGTCATACTAGTGACGTCCTTTTTTTATTGGTTTAGCGTGGTATGCTGAAATTCATGTCGCTCCGCCAAACACTCAAACATCATCTGAAACAATTCACGAAAGAGTTCAAAACGCTCAACCGAGTGGAAGTTTCGCGTGCAGCCATTCTTCATAATTTTGATCTCCTCAAAACACTCTCTCCTGCAGAAGTAATTGTAGTGATGAAATCCAATGCCTACGGCCACGGGCTGGAGCCCATTGCGGAAATTCTCAAGGATCGCTCATTCCCCTACATTGCGGTGGATGGCTACTTTGAAGCATTACGCATTCGTGAAGTTTCTCCTCAGCCTATTTTGGTAATGGGCTACATTCATCCTGATAATTTTCGGCGCATTGCATGTGAGGCATTTACCTTTGTGGTGCATGACGAAGCAACGGTAATGTCATTAGGATCACTTGGTAAACAAATAAAAATACACCTAGAACTTGAAACTGGCATGAACCGCATGGGCGTAAAAGAAGGCAATTTGCCCGCCATGCTCAATCTCATCAAACGCTACCCCACTCTTCACCTAGAAGGTGTCATGACTCATTTGGCAGATGCGGATAACCCAGTAAATTCATTCACTAATCAGCAAGTAGCTACCTTTGATGCTCAGATTGAGCACATACTTGCTGCGGGCTTCACCCCAACTCTCTTTCATATTGCGCAATCTGCCGGAAGCACTAAGGTTAGTTCAAAATACGCGAATGCCATTAGAGTAGGAATTGCGGTGTACGGCATTAATCCCCTTACAAAAGATGATGTATCTTACGAAAAGTTACATTCCTTACAACCTGCACTGAGCGTTGTAAGTACTATTGTGAAAGTGTTGGAGTTACGCGCAGGAGAAACAGTAAGCTATGGCTGCACTTTTACCGCCAAACATCCCACCACTATTGCTGTTATTCCCTTTGGTTATTACGAAGGTTTGCCTAGAGAATTAAGTAATAAAGGAGTGGTACGTCATGCTGACAGTACATTTCACATTGCAGGGCGCATTTGCATGAATCACACCATGCTTGATATCACTGGTAGTACACTCCAACCGGGAGATGAAATGACCGTCATAAGCGCTAAACCAAAAGATGCCAATTCCATTGCCACTCTTAGTAGTACGTTTGGTCTCTTCAATTATTCCCTCCTCACCGGCATTAACGAGAATACTCGTAGAGTCATTATTTAGCTTCTGGATTGACTTTTAGGCCTTTCCTGCCATAGATATGACGTGCCTTTGGTAGGCAACAAGGATGTAGATATGCCTAAAAAAGATAAGGCGGTAAATTGGTGCAAAAAACATGGAATAGATTCGCTCTTTGACTTAGCAGTGGTCATCAGTGAATTTACTGGCGAAAGCTGTGGCGTGGTTGATGCCAGAATTGAAAGCATCTGCTCAGGTAAAAGTAACCTCAAAAAGGGCTTTAAAGAAGAGATTGACGGCGCATTAGCCGGATGCAAGATCTCTGAACCTGAGGTAGATCAACTCATAGCAATCCTGCGCAAGGAAAGAGAGAGACCCGCCCAGGAAGGAACGATTCAAGGCCCGGTTGGAGACGCGCCCACTCAGGAAGGAGCAGTCAAGCTTGTCCTCCGACGTTCGGTTAAAGTTAAAGGCACGTGCGAGGTGGAATTTATTTACCCTGGCGGCGGCCACACGTTTCGTGCGCGGTCCATAAGCTGCACATTGAGCAGGGAGATTGAAGGCATTCCCGGCGAACTACTAGTAAGTCATTCTGCTAGTTTCCTCCTCAACTTGGCTGCGCTAGGCAGCTGCCCAGAAGACATCAACAGCGGCCAGATCAGTACGTGGATTGCCGCAGGCTACCCGTTTTGGGGTAGCACTGGGGCCACAGCAGCTCTCCATATGCTCATTAACCTCGGCTTGTTTACTGCAAAACGGAGTATCGGGCACATTGAGTACGGCTGGAACCCCGGCGTCGTGTTCACCCTCCAAGACGAACGCTAAAACATTCATTGAGTTCACCTAACCCGTGAGCTCTTTTTTATACAACCTTTTTTTCAACTCAATTTCACGAAGTACCGATACGCTAAATACAAGCCCTTAAATCATCGGTAAATCTTGTTATAGTAAATTCATGACCTTGCCCACTCATATTACCGATTACCTCAAAATAAACGCGCAAAAGTATCCTCATAAAAAGGCACTTGTTTGTAGTAATCGCACCTTTACTTGGGCAGAGCTTTCCAGCGAAGTAGCCAAAGTTGCCGCTGCCATTGGCCAGCGTATTGGCAATGATGAACAAAAAATTGTCAGCACGCTTTTCCCTAATTCTTGGGAATTGGTAGTAACCTACCTTGGTATCTTAGAGGCTGGACATATTGCTCTGCCGTTGGACATTATTTTTAAGGCAATGGAAATTGAGGCTATTACTAGCCAAATTCCTCCCGCTCTTACCATTACCATTGCAGCCAACCGGCATTCATTCCCAGCAGATGATAACCGTGTGGTACTTCTAGATGACTTACTCAACAAAAATGCTGGGCATGGAAAACCTTTGCGCATTGCACCAGAAAAACAAATTGCCAGCATGTTGTTTACCTCTGGCACCACGGGTAAACCTAAGGCTGCACCCTATACGCATGCCAACCACCTCTGGACAATTGCCACTTCCTCAAAACTTTATAAGTGGACGACAGAAGACACTCTTTTACTCTCGCTTCCACTTTCCCATTGGCATGGCTTGGTCATGGGAATTAGTGGAGCGCTTTATCACGGCAATACCATTTACCTACAGGAACGACTTGATCCAGAGGCAATGCTGACCGTTATGGCATCGGGAGAAATTAGCCTCTTCATGCACGTCTCATTGGCCTACACCAAAATGGTGCAGCATGCACCAGAGAAAAAATATAACCTGAACGGTGTTCGTCTCTGCATTTCTGCCTCTTCCGCACTGCCACCAAAAATCTGGAATGCTTTCAAAGAGCGGTTTGGTATTGAAATTCTAGAACGCTATGGCTCTTCTGAAGCTGGCTGCATTACCTCAAATATACTTACTGAACGAATCCCCGGTTCCCCCGGTAAGGCAATTCCTGGCACAGAATTAGCACTCCATGAAAATGGCGAACTTAAAATAAAAACCCCGGCGCTCTTTCCTGGTTATTGGAATAATGAAGAGGCAACTCAAAAAAACCTCCTCCCTGACGGCTGGTGGCTTACCGGTGATATGGCTGAATTTGATGCCGAAGGTCATGTATTTTTGAAGGGTCGCATTCAAGAAAAGATTAAAAAATTTGGCTATTCGCTCTCCCCACGTGATTTAGAGTGGGCATTGCAAAATAAGAATCCCAAAGTAAAAGAGGTGTTCGTCATGGGCATACAACACTCAGAAGAATCTAGTGACACGCTGGCATACTTCATTGTTGGTGATATAACTGAAGAAGAAATTATTGCACACTGTAAAAAGAATCTACCTTCCGCTTGGCGACCTGATCGCATTTTTATCCTTGATGCCATCCCCCGAACTAGAAGCGGCAAACCTATCTTATCTGCACTGAAAGGCATGTTGTAATGGCTCACTATTCTGACTGGCAATACGAAATTTACGAAGAAGGCTTGGCCACGGGCGAACCACCACAATGGCCGGTTGATTACGAATCCATGGAAAAATTGGCCAAGTCCGTGATGACTCCACAGGCATATGCGTATGTTGCAGGAAACGCATCTGCTGGCGTTACGGCACACACCAACAGAGAGGCATTTGCGAAAACCAAACTGCGCCCCCATACATTACGCGGAGCTATTCCTAGAGATCACACCATCACTCTTTTTGGCACTAAGATGCCGGCACCCATTATTGTGGCACCCATTGGTGTATTGTCCTTAATTCATCCTGAAGCAGAAATTGGTGCAGCAAAAGGTGCGGCAAGCATGAATCTCACATTTGTTCACAGCACTGCTTCTACAACCTGTATGGAAGATGTGGCAGAGGCGGTAGGTGATGCATCGCGCTGGTACCAAATGTACATTCCCAAAGACCGAGAATTAGCAAAAAGCTTTGTACGCCGTGCCGAAAATAGTGGCTATACTGCCATTGTTATTACGCTAGATACCACTACCCGTGCCTGGCGTCCACAAGATTTAAACTTAGGTCACTTGCCGTTTGTGGCCGGCATAGGTATTGCCAATTATTTGAAAGACCCGGTTTTCCGTTCACTCCTTGCCAAAACACCTGAGGAAGATTTGCCCGCTGCAGTAAAAAAGTGGCGCGAAGTTGCCGCGGACCCCAACCTTAATTGGGAGACCATTAAGTGGATTCGCACACAAACCAAGCTCCCTATCATACTCAAAGGCATTTTGCATCCAGACGATGCCGCTAAAGCATGCGAAATTGGCGTGGACGGCATTGTGGTTTCCAATCACGGCGGTCGTCAGCTAGATGGTGCTGTTTCCAGCCTAGAAACGCTCCCCGATATTGTGCAAAGCGTGCACGGTCGCATGCCCATTCTCTTTGATTCTGGCATTCGCACTGGTTCAGATTGCATCAAAGCCTTGGCTTTGGGTGCTGATGCCATCCTACTTGGTCGCCCATGGGTATGGGGGCTAGCCATTGGGGGGTCTGAAGGAGTAACACATGCGTTACGTTGCTTTTTGGCAGATTATGACATTGCTCTAGGCTTAACTGGCTACAAGACTCCAGGCGAGCTTTCTCCCGCTGATGTCATTCGAGGCTAACGTGACTACTGCTTCTGCTCACGTTAAACAGCCCCGCATTATTGCCATTGATTTCATGCGAGTGTTTGCTGTTTTCCTGGTGGCAATGGTACACATTCTTACGCAACCTGTTATCTATAGCCAAGTTTTTCCAGAAGCTATCTTGGTAGTACTTCATGTAAGCCGAGAAATTTTCCTCATTATCACCGGCTTAGTCCTTACGTATACTTCAGGAAAATTCAGTGGATGGGGTTGGTTTAAGTTCTACTGGCGTCGTTATCCGTTGGTGGTAATTCCGTATGTGGCCTGGACGCTCATGTACCTCTTTACCGGTGGCACACATCTACTGCCATTTGGTTCATTCTGGAATACGCTTGTTACCAATCTTCAATCAGGCGAAGCAAGTTATCAGCTGTATTTCTTGATTGTAACCATGAAGCTGTACCTTATTTTCCCCCTCCTTTATACCGCTCTGAAGGCTCTCAAGAAATATCATGCGCACATTTTGGTTGTCAGCGGAATTCTACAATTAATACTTACAACAGCTATTCGCTATAATTGGTGGTCAAGCTCAAATTACTTTGCCACCTGGTTTGCAAAGCCAGATGCCGCCCTCTTAAGTTACCAATTCTACCTGCTAGTTGGCTGTATTGCGGCGTGGCACATGGAGGCCATCACCACCTGGGTACGAGATCATTACAAAGTAGTCATGATGGGAGCTGTAGCAAGTGCCATTGTGGCACTAATTAGCTACTCATGGCAGTTGAATCACGGATCATGGGCACTTCAGGCTAGCCAAGTATTCCAACCTTTCTTAGTTATTGAGAGTATTGCATTCACTCTTGCCCTCTTTGCCATTGGGGTACGCTGGGCCGATAAGGGTACGCCCCACAAAAAAACATACCTCTTACTCTCCGATGTTTCTTTTGGCATCTACCTCAGTCACCTCTTAGTTTTGAGTTGGGTAAGTTACTGGGCAGATAAGATTGGCCTCTTTGCCATTGCTGCAAAATCGCCTGAGTGGGCCGTTGTTCTCTTTATGGTTTTCATCGTTACCCCGCTAATATATCTACTCTCTGCCCTGGGTATTGCTGCAATTCGCCTCACGCCATTGAGCCTCTTTTTGGCTGGCCGACCCTTTGCAAGAAAAGCGAAAGATGAAATGAAGCCTACCACTAAGGCCAGTACGGCGGTTTAACACACAAAAAAAGCCGCCCATTACTGAGCAGCTACGTCAACCCCGCGGCTGGCGTCGAAAAAGAGTCCAAGGGTATCCGATCGGGAACCCTGGCGAAGTGTGGCCACTGAGACGATGTCTGCCGGGGCGATATTTGCCAAGTTGACCCCCTGACCATGCATGGTCAAGAATGCAACTTGCAATTGCTTTGTTGCCGCCTCGAAAACGAGAGTTTCGGTAGGAACGCCAGCATCGTGTATTGCTCGAATGATGTCAGGGCGTAGGTTCCCCTTTTCATCGGCAATACCGCATCTCCCACTTTCACGACTCTCCATGATGAGGTAGTCAGCACCTGCTGCCCGGTAGACTGCAATTGAGTCTAGCCAGTCTTTAGCGCTCAGCGCCTTTGACCGCTCGACGCTCTTACTACCTACCTCGGCAAACACGTTGAAACCCGCGTCCTTGAGCGTGGCAATGTGTTCAGCCATTTCCTGATCAGGAAGAGTTAGGGTGCCCGAAGACGCCTCAACCCATTTCACACCGGCATCTTTGCAGAATTTGATGTAGCCCTCCAGGTCATTCACGCGGACGAACAGCTCAAAGAGTGTGCCGCCGAAAAATCCCTGAATGTTGTGGCCCTCGAGGAGTGCTAGCTTTTCCCGCACGATGTCTCCGGTCACAAGGCAGGTGCCCCAACCAATCTTCAGGAAGTCGATGAGTTCATGGTGGCTAGATACCACATCTGAGAATTGAGCCAACGGCAAACCAGGGTCAATGACCATAGTGAGACCGCTCGTTCGTGGCTTGGGTGGCTGTACCGCCAATCCAAGGTGAGAAAGAAGAGATTTGTTTATCATATGTATTAAATTGCGCTCCTTTTATTGACTGCAGACTACCTGAAAATACCAGGTAAGGCTAGCTTACTAATGTTGATAAAGTATTTTCTAGAGCCATTTTTAAAGGCTCTTGTAATGATTCATTTCCACCAATCCAGAGCTTATTTTTAATATCTACCCCCGGAACACCAGTTGCGGAGGTAAAAACACCTCCAGCTTCTTCAATTATGAGCATGCCTGCACATTCCGGAAAAATATCTTTTGCCAGTGTAACGAAGCCGCCGTATTTTCCTGCGGCTACCCAACAATAATTGACCGCATCTGAATTTTCATTTTGACTTATATCAAAATTAACGACGGCATTCAGAAGTATCTCTGCTTCTATTGATCCACGTTTTGGTCTACAAATTTTGAAAATAATTTTTCTATCAGTTTGATTGATAGAAAGTCTTTTTCCATTTAAAAATGAACCCTTTCCTTTTTCAGCTGTGAAAAGTTCATTTACTGAAGGATCATATACTGCTGCGAATACAGGTTGATTCTTATAGAGATGAGTCACCACTAACGAGTAGTGCGGTAACCCGGCAATGAAAGGTGCTGTTCCACTAATGGGATCAATCACCCATATATTATCTGCCGCAGGAAAATCTCCATGTTCTTCTTCAGCATAGAGTGCATGATCTGGAAAATGAGTATGTATAATATCCGTAAGCTCTCGTTCAATGCGCAAATCTTCTTCCGTAAGGTAACTTTTTTTTATGCCAATATCCACAATATTTCCCGCTTTTTCTTTAATGCGGGAACCTGCTTCTTTGAGATAATCAGTGATGAAAGAATATATTTCCATGGTAATCGCTAGTCGTGTCTTTCTACCCTATCAGAAAACCGTTATTGCTTCAGCTTCCAGAGAACAGTATACTGTCAGCACATGAAACCCGTGCGAACGCGCATTTTCCTCTTCAAATGCCTCATTGCTGTGGCGGGCATTCTCTCTGTTGCCACGGTGCTTTTTTGGCATCATCGCCTTACCATGGAAAAACCAGTTGCCGCAAACCAAACCGACATACGGCAAGGTAGTATTCAGGTTGGATCTATGGTGCGGACCTACCTCTACTACGCGCCACCGCAGTTGCCAGCCAGCGCCCCTATGCTCATTGTGTTGCATGGTGCCTCTCAAACGGCACAAAATATTCGCAACATGACCGGTGATGAATTTGAATCCTTAGCCAAAAAAGACCACTTTTTGGTGGTATACCCAAACGGATATAAGGGTAATTGGAATGACTGTCGTACCGCCGCAAACTACCCTGCTCGCTCGCACAACATTAATGATGAAAGTTTTGTGCAAGACCTTATCACACATTTCAAAACCACTGCCCATATTAATACCAGTGCCGTTTTTGCGGCTGGCTATTCCAATGGTGGACAGATGGCCTACCGACTTGCTCTAGAAATGCCTCAAGACTTTGCGGGCATTGCCACTATTGCCGCCAACCTACCTGCTGCGTCCAATAATCTCTGTGTGGCAACTAACCAACCACTTCCTATGCTTATTATGGCTGGCACAAAAGATCCTATTAGCCCCTACAACGGTGGTGTGGAATCTTTGTTTGGGAAACAACCACGTGGGATGGTCTTGTCTACTCAAGCAACCATCCAGTATTTTGCCCATGTAGATGGACAAACGATTGTACCTGAGCCCTACCTCCTTCCTCACCAACCTGCTTCAGGAGATACCCTAGTAAGCGTATCCGATTACAATCAAGTCAATCAAAAAGAAGTAATGGACTATACCATTATTAACGGCGGTCATGTCATACCAACACTCCGCGCGCATGCGCAGACACGTTTGGGACAAATTACTCGAGACGTAGACGCTCCATCAGTAATTTGGAACTTTTTCTCACGACAACTACCTCCCCAGGAAAACACTCCTTCAGTCACCAGTTAGTTTTGACTATACAAAAAGTATAGTATGGCGTACATTTACAGTATGGTTATCAATCGTGTCAAAGCCTTACGGGCTGAAAAAAGTATTACCCAGCAACAGCTTGCGGAAGCTCTTGGAGTCATTCGTCAAACGGTGATTGCCATTGAGCAAAATCGTTACCGGCCCTCTGTGGAGCTTGCCCTCAAAATTGCTCACTATTTTAAAGTTTCAGTAGAAGATGCCTTTCAACTTAAGGATTAATTCATGAAGTTCACCAATAATATCCTCATTAGTTCTCTTATTGCCATTTTTGGTGTCTTAAGTTATCTATTAGAGCGTTTTATGGAGCCCGTCTTTGGTAAAACCTGGTGCGAGGTAACTTCTGCCATCATTCTCCTCCTCTTAACACTTATTTACCTCTGGATTTCGGCAAAAGAAAAAGATGAACGTGAACGTGCGCTACGCCAACAGGTGGATAGCATTTCCCTCTATATTCTTATCTTGGGACTGTTAGGAGCAACCATTTTTGACCATCAAATAAGCATGGAAAATTTATTCTGGATTGCTTTAGGACTCATTGCCGGCGGACGTATTAGTGCTAGTATTTACCAACGTAGTATTCCTAATCAGGAGGTTGTATGAAAAATGGCATTATTATTGGTGTTTTGGTAGTAATTGTCTTGGTAGTAGGCGGTATTCTCATTGGCAAAAGCTACAGTAATTCACCGGCGTATAGCACTTCACCTACCCCAACTACTTCTGCAACCACAGCCGCTGGTACCACAACATCTGGTTCTCAAACCATTAGTATTAGCAACTTTGCATTTTCTAACCCTGACATCACCGTTCATGTGGGCGACAGCATTACTTGGACAAATAATGACTCCACCACCCACACGGTTACTAGCATTCCAAGCGGGCCACTGAATAGCGGTGACTTAGCCCAAGGCAAATCTTACACCTACACGTTTACTACGGCTGGAACCTTTAATTATCACTGCGCCATTCACGCTAACATGACGGGTACCGTTACAGTGGAATAAAAAAACTTCCCAGGAAAACCTAGGTTGTCCTAGAACATTTTCGTTCCAAGCGGTACGTGTTTCTCTGGTTGGGCCAATACCACATCGCCATTTTCGTCAGCAAAGCCTAGGGTGAGTGACTCGGAAATAAACGGGCCAATTTGTTTGGCAGGAAAATTGACGACACCCATAACTAAGCGACCTAATAAGTCTTCTTTTGAGTAATGTTTGGTAATTTGAGCTGAAGAGCGTTTGGTACCAATTTCACTCCCAAAATCTATGAGGAGTTTATAGGCGGGTTTACGCGCTTCAGGGAAATCTTTCACTTCAATTATTTTTCCAACGCGCACCTCTACTTTTTCAAAATCAGCATATGAGATTGTTTCCATGTAAAAATAGTATCATATAAATATCCCTAAAATTAGTTTATGAATCCTAAACTTTTTGTAGCCACAAAAGCATTCATTATTTTCCAAGGAAAAGTTCTTATTGTACGCGAATCCGGCAGCTATAAAGACAGCACCAACACGGGAAAATTTGATATTGTGGGTGGCCGTTTAGAGCCAGGTGAACATTTTAAAGATTGCCTGCTTCGTGAAATAAAAGAAGAAACAGGTCTAGAAGTTACCGTTGGAAAACCATTCTTTGTGAACGAGTGGCGACCAACTAAAAATGGTGAATCCTGGCAAATTGTTGGTATCTTTTTTGAGTGCTTTGCCATGACCAACACAGTTACACTTAGTACAGATCATGATGCGTACGAATGGATTGATCCTAAAGATTACGCACTGTACCAAGTAATTGAGAACCTCCATCCTGCATTTAAGGCGTATTTAGAGAAATAAAAGTCCTTCACAGATACTTCACGGTCTGGTTGGTAAGCTCATAGCATCCCAGGTGATGGGAATATGACTTGGAACAGACATACGTTATTCGCCCTCAACCCGCGAACTTCCGCATATTGATCACATGCCGGAGACAGTATGCCAAGCATCTTGCTCACTTGCTGGATACCTTACCAATCAAATTACCCCTATGAACAAGACTAAAAAGTCTTTCATGTTGGCCGCCGGGGCCACCGCCATTGGCTTCACCGCCCTTGGCGGAGCAACGGCAATTCATGCCGCCGGAACCGCATCTACCGCCACAAATCCTGAATCAACGTTAGTACAAATGCTGGCTACAAAGTTCAATTTAAGTGATAGTGCGGTTCAAGCAGTATTTGACCAAGAACATCAGAATGAACAAGCTACGCGCGCAGCCAATGAGAAAACCAGGCTTGATGCAGATGTTACCGCCGGAAAAATAACGGCGGCCCAAGAAACACTCATCCTTGCTAAGCAGGCGGAAGAGCAGACCTTTATGGAAAGTCTCAAAGATAAAAGTCAGACAGATAGACAGGCCGCAATAAAAACAGAGGAAGCAAACCTTACAACATGGGCTACAACCAATAATATCCCTGAACAATATGTTCACTTAATGGGCGGACCAGGTGGTCGCGGAAGACCAGGAGGCCCTGATGGTGGAATGCCGCCAACCGGTAGTGATAGCACCACTGCCACGCAATAAGAGAAAAAACCGTCGGAGTAATCCGGCGGATTTTTATTTCTTTTGGCAGTCTCTACAGATGCCCTCAAATTCGATGGAATGATGCTGAATAGAAAAACCTGTGGCGGTCTCAATATCCTGTTCACGGAACTTAAAAAGGTCACAATCTACATCTACCACTTTTCCACATACTTGGCAGACAATGTGGTGATGGTGTGGCAAATCTGCCCACTCGTATCTACTTCCCCGTTCGCGCCAATCAATACGTACTACTTTTTTCTCTTCTTCTAGGGCTGAGACAAGTCGAAAAACAGTAGAATATGCGGTACTTGGCAATGAAACAAGTAAGTATTTATGAAGCTCAGTCAAAGAAAGTGGCCGTGCATGCACCTGAAAAATGCGCGCTATGGCTTCTTTGGCCTTCGTGTTGCGGGTATTCATAGAGATGCATCATAGCAATAATGAATATTATTGCAAGTTAATTGCATTAATTGTATACCGCGAGTACTGTAGGGTTACTACCATTAAATTTCTCTATGGCGCTTCTCCTTGGCTTGGCAACGGTATTTTCTACCCTATTGGGTGGCCTCTTCGCCCTACGAAAACAAGATAAACTCCACCTCATATTAGGCTTCAGCGCTGGGGCTGTTATTGGTGTAGCTTTCTTTGACCTTCTTCCTGAAGCAATTGAGCTTGGCACCAAACACTACGCAGCTAGCACAATAACCAGTGTAGTTGCAGCTGGCTTTCTTGTGTTCATGCTTCTTAGTCGCACCTTCTTACTTCACCCCCATGCTAATCACGAGGAGCACGAAGAGCATCCTGGTGTTGGCGAAAGCCAGGCAGGTAACCTGGGCGCTATTAGTCTCTCGATTCACAGCTTCTTAGATGGTGTTGGTATTGGCTTGGCGTTTCAGGTTTCTGCAAGCGTTGGACTCATTGTGGCAGCGGCCGTTTTGGCACACGATTTTTCGGACGGCATCAATACGGTTAGCTTCATTCTCAAACACAAGGGAAATACTAAACGTGCGTTTGGCTGGCTCTTAGTTGATGCTCTTGCCCCGTTCCTTGGTGTTGTCTCAACGCTCTTCTTTTCCCTACCAGAAAAAGAGCTTGGGCTGGTACTGGCACTTTTCTGTGGCTTCTTCTTTTATATTGGCGCAAGCGATCTCTTACCAGAAAGCCAACATCGTCACCCAAAACTTGTCACTAGTGTCATGACGGTATTAGGTGCACTCGTCATTTTCATTGCCATCCACTTTGCTCAGATCTAGTTTTTCGTGGTACCTGGAGCGTAGATAATCTCAAAGTTTGATCCGGAATGGAGCGGTGTACCCGCTACTTCGGTAGTGCCCGTTAAATAGGAGAGATAGTTACTACTGACGGGTTTATCCGTTCCGGTAGAGAAAAGCTCTGTTTTGGTCACTGTGTCATCAGATGGAGTGGTACCAACGATAGCCGTAAAGCCATAGTCATTCAGTTTTTGAACAAATGCTGCCACTTGCTTGGTTGTGGCACCATAACCACCAATGACCGTAACGGTGGCTACTTCTTTTACCGTGAATGGATCAGGATTGTTCTTCGCAAACCAAGTTTGTAATGGACCATACGCAGTAAGGCCACCAATGGGCTCTTCTACATCACCTGCATATTGGTTAGTTGCGGCAGTAATGAGACTAAGTTTTGCATCGGTACTTAACACATTGTTGGTGGTACTTCCAGATGGAACGCTTTCGTAGAAAGAGGCCAATTGTACAAGTTGGCTACTGGTAAGGTCAGTCTTAATGTGACTCCCTAAAATGCCTATAAGTGAGGTAATCTTGGCGGGACTAGAAAGTGTGCCAAGAGAAAGAGCCTTTGCTTTGAGGGCTGCAAGAACCATCTGTTGGCGACCAGCACGAGCAAAATCACTGTCATCATGGCGTGTGCGCATATACTCTAGCGCCACGGCACCATCTAAATGGTGCTGACCGGCGCTAATGCTGAACGGGCAGTAGTTAATCTGGTCGTCACAGGGATAGCTTGGGTCATAAATGGCCGTAGGCGCGTTAATGTCTACGCCACCCACTGTATCTACGGCTTCTTTGGCCGCGGTGAAATCAACAATGATAAAGTTGGAAATATTGACACCTAATATGGTACCAATCATGGTGCGAATGGCCTGGCCACCCCCATTTGCCTTAGCCATGTTGCCGTATTCGTACACGGCGTTAATTTTGTTTGGCCCGTATCCTGGGATGTTCACCAAAAAATCACGCGGGATGGATGTGGTAGAAACTTTTTTGTTCACCGTATCCAAGGAAATGAGCTGAATAGAGTCGGTAAGATCAGTACCGTTATGAGCCTGGCCTGCATCATTAATGCCGCCAATGCCCAGCAATAAAATATTCACGCGCCCATCCCCTGGTTGTTTCAGGCCAGTAGCATAGGTATCTTCACTAGTGGTGGCATTGCTATAAGCAAGAAGATTATGACTATCACCCCCACCTGCAATAATAACGTTGTCTCTAACCTTTTTATACAATAACGACCCGTAGACTCCACTGAAAACCAAAATTCCAAGAAAAATTGCGGCAACTACTTTGGGCCAGCGTCGTCTCTTTTTGCGAGTTTGTTGCGGTATAGGTAATTTTGTAGACATAACATTGGCCACCGTCGGATCTTCTGGCACAGCAGTTTCTTCAGGATTCATGAGGAGCGGTAGGTTTGGGTAACAGCGCCGCTACTTTTCCAGTTAACTGGTCAGGGTTGAAATTTGCTTTAATAAGCACATCACTGGCACCCAATTTAAAGGCACGGTTAAGGTCATCAATCTGTCCTGAATTAGAGAGCACCAAGCACGGAATGTGTTTAAAACGCTCGTCTCCCTTTAGTTTTTCTAGCAATTCGTACCCAGTCATTTCAGGCATGAGTAGATCTGAAAGAATGATGTCTGGCATGGTTTGCTCTGGGTCTTGCAGCATATCCCACACTTCTTTGCCATTATTGGCTACTCGCACCGTATACCCAGAAGATTCTAGCTCAGTTTTAATGAGAGAGGAGAGAATTGGTTCGTCTTCGGCAACAATGATTGAATTCATATATTAAGAGTGTGGGACGGGAAGGGTGACCGTAAATACGGTAGCCTCTGGAGTTGAGCTGGTCAATACAAGCGTACCACCGTGCTCTGCAATAATGGCCTCAGCCAAATAGAGTCCAAGTCCATTGCCGTTGGGGTGAATAGTAACAGCTTGAGGTGAACGGTAGAACTGTTCAAAAATCTTACTCTGGTCTTCCATAGGTATGGGCTTTCCAGCGTTACGAACAGCTAAGAGTACTGAAGCTCCCTCTTGTTTCGCGGTGATTTCTACCCAGGAATTTTCTGGATCGTTATAGTCCATGGCATTATCCAACAAGTTTTGAATGGCTTCCTTGAAGAGAATAGGGTCCAAATCAAGCGAAGGAAGATTATCTGGGATATTCATCTCTAACCGAATATTTTTACTGGAGAAGAGCGGCTTGGCGTTATCACAGAGTTCTTGAATAAACACCTTAAGATCTGCCGGCTGTGGGTTATGTGGCAACTTGCCTTCCTGAATGCGTGAAACGTTCAAAAGATCGTTCACCACATGAATAAGCCGCTCATTGGTTTCATATGCCTGTGCAATCATCTTCAGCTGCTCTGTGTGCGGCTGCAGCTCTTTATCTGTCTGCAAGATAGAAAGTACCCACTTAATGATGGAAAGTGGTGTGCGTAATTGGTGCGAGGTAATGGAAATAAAGGAGTCTTTAAGCTCATCCAACTGACGAAGCTTCTTATTCTGAGCCTCCAGGTTACTAAAACTCACATTTTGCTGCACAGCGTAGGCCAATTGTGTGGCTAGACCTGCCAGGAAATCAATATCTTCATGTGAATGAGTTTTCACCTCTGATGTTTCCCCTGCCACCAAGTAGCCAAAACAGCGTTCTCCGAAAAGAATAGGTACGGCTGCTACTTCTTCTACTTGGAAAAGCGAGCGCAAGACCAACGACTGCTTGTCTTCAGCCCGGTGAGTAATAAGTGCCGTTCTGTGACTATACGCTTCAGTAATAACGGCGTTTTGGTGCAGATAATCTTTGAGGTGAGAGAGTTGCTTCTCTGTTGCATGATAAGAAGCTAGGACGTTTCCTCTCCCGCCGCTCATGGTAATAACAAAGGCTACATCCCAACCAATCTGATGAACCACACTCTGGCAGGCCATCTGGTAGATTTCTACCTCTTCTAAACCAGAAAAAACCGCCAAATTAAGGGTCTGTACGGTTTTAAGCTGAATGAGGCGTTGAGCCGCTAGTACCTGATGATCTTCGGCTTCATGTTGATGACGACGAGCAACACGCTCTGCGTCTGCTAGTTGTGTCTCTAGCTCTTGAATGTGCCGAACCAGTGCTTCGTACTGTGGTACTTCTGACACTCTTATTGATTATTGCTTTGGTAGCTTTGAATGGTCTTCACAACGGTAGAATCGTTGCTGAGTGAGTACCAGAGAATAACCTGGCTACGATTAATGTTGTAGTGAGACGCTGGCGCTATACCAACCTTTGAGGCATCAAATAAGGTAGGCTTGGTATCTGCACTGGTACTAGCGGTAGAACCAGTAGTTGAGGTATCTGTTGGCACCACACCGTACGTGTACACATTATCAATACTCAAGACCGTATCGGTAAGTTGCGTAATCTTTCCAAAGTAAATGCCGCCGCCATTTACGAAAACAGCAGAAATATCTGAGAGATTAGTGCCCTTATCTTTAATGATGGCTGGCTGAATTTGAGTACCCAGCGCATAACCAACACCCACTCCAATGCCAACAAATATAATGGCGCCTATAATAAACGAAGTAACTGCAGTACGTTTCATGAAGTGGAATTAGGGTCTGTACACCTCATTGTGCCGGACAGGTAGTAGCCCTGTCAAATCGAAATGCTCTAGGCTGTTTCGTCATTCTTGGCACGAATAAACTTGGCGGAAACGGCAATGCGACGCTTATTCCCCGTAGAATCAATATATTCGAGGCTTTGGTGTTGCATGAAGTAAGCAACCAGCTCATCAGCCAAGAGTTTCTTTGTGTCCTTGATGTCTTGAGCCAACTCTTTCAATTGCTCAACCATTTTGCGCTGATCAGGCTCATTCAGGAGGGCTTCTTTAGCCGCTTGGAAGCGACGCTTGGCATCTTTGGCCTTTTCTTCCAATTCTGTAAGCTCGCCGTCCTGCTTCAAACCATCATCCAACATTTCCTTCTTGGTTTTGTACTGTTGCTCGGCTTCTTCTAGGAGTTTAATACGCTTTTCAATATCGGCTTGGGCCATAACGGATTCTTAGGGGTTTTCCCTAGCGTACCATTTCTGTTGATACTTTAAAAACAAATCGGCAAAGTTGGGCAGAGCCCCTTTGTCGTAAGTCCTCAATTGTTTTTAAAGTATCAACAGAAATGGCTAGTCTTCAGAAGTAATTTCAAGCCGTTTACTCTTGGGTTTTTCTTCGACAATTTTTGGGAGGTGAACCAAGAGAATGCCCTGTTTCATTTCGGCTTTGGCATTGTCTGTCTGCACAATAGTAGGAAGAGAAACGGTACGGGTAAACTGTTGGGTTGCAAACTCGCGGCGGAAGTAATGAGGATTTTCTGCGCTTTCTTGTGTTTTGGTGCCACTCACCGTAAGGAAGTCTTCCCCAATTTCTAAATTAAGATCTTGGCGCTTAAACCCAGGTAAACACATTTCTACACAAATTTCTTGCTGGTTTTGGAAGACATTCACTGCGGGCACGCTGACTGAAGCCGGATTAGACCAAGCAGGGTTTTCATCCATGAGACCATCAAGCATTTCTTGTACTTCGTGCAATGGTGACCACGGCATTACCTGATTTGAAGGAGCTACTTGCTCTTGAGAAGCCGCAAGTTGCTGTGCGGCCAATAATTGCTCATGTTCTTCTTGCAAACTAAAAAGTACCTGCAATGGCACAGAGAAAAATGAAGAGAGCTGCATGGCTATGGGTAAACTAGGCAGACACCTACCTGCTTCCATGGCGTTGATTGATTGGCGAGAAACACCTAATGCTTCCGCCAGCTCTTCTTGGGTAAGAGAACGCTCACGGCGGAGATCACGAATGCGAATATGGAGAATCTGTTTATCACTCATGGCACATCTTTATAATGGAAAGTATACTTTCCATCCTTACAATTGTCAATAAATCAAAAAAGCGCCTGGTTAAGGGCGCATTTTTGTAAAGCTAATTAAGCTCTATTTGTTGCCGGTATAGTTGTTGATGGCTGTTACAACCTTAGAATCATTCTTAAGAGACTCAGTGAACAAAACTTGTTGCTTGTTGATTAACATGCGATCATTTGGACCGTGCAATTCATTTCCTAGCTTAACCAAGGAAACCTGGTTATTAGCACTTGAATTACTGCTAGAGTTGCTACCATTTTGTAGGGTAGAAGAATCACTATTTACCTGGAGGTAGTAAATGCTACGAAGATCTACTGTTTCGCTGTTATCTTGGTAAACCTTACCGAAGTAAACTTGGCCGTTTGTGAGGAATACTGCAGAGTAATCAGAAATGTTAGAACCAGAGTCTTTCAAGACAACGTTAGCGCCACCGGTAAGATCTGTCTTAGCAAAAATGTACCAGGCACCTGCAACAATAACCAACACTACTACAATGATACCAATGAGATTGCGGACCGCTCTATTCATGGGAAGGGATTAATATCTATACGATTATCATTGTGGGTAAAAAATGCTCACCTGTCAATTTTATGAAGATTTAGTGACCAACCGCACGAATGGTTCCAGAGTTCAGACGGATGGTACCACTATTAAATCGAATGCTGTTTGTTTCTGTAGAGAGTGCAATAGGATCATCTTCAATGATGCCGTTTTCCCCTGGATTCCAAGCACCTTCAGCTGTTCCTACCAAAGCTAATCCTGCCGATCCCACTGAAAGTGAGGTGATATCAGATCCTGGCATAAGTGAATTCGAATTGGTATATGATTTCAGCTGACGGTTACTAGTCAGAGAAACATCTGTTACTGCTCCATCATTTCCTGTGCCAGAAAGGTGTGTACCCACCCAAAACGATGGTTGGGAACGGACAGGAGTAGTTGTAGCCCACGTTGGTCCACTCGTAAGCGTACCGGTATTGCCATTACCAGAAGCATCCGCTGTTGTAGTACCCGTTCCTTCATTAAATTCCCACTCGCCAGCCAGGTTCACATCTCGTCCCCCTACCCAACCGCGACCACCATTATAGAGAGCTACTACAGAATTAGGCGAAAGAGCAGCGTTATAGAGACGAATATCATCCAACGTTCCGGCCAAAAATTGCACAGGAGTTGAGCCAAAATCATATCCACCAAGGCGCAATGCCGTACCACCTGCAGCTTGGATAGAGCTAATGGTAGTAGAGGTACCCGATGCTTTTAGTGACCCATTCACATACAAGGCCTGCGAAGTAGGGGTCCAAGTTGCTGTAAGGAAATACCAGGTTCCAGGCGTTAGTGCTCCAACGGTATAACTGGTAGCAACCTGATTTGTTCCATCACCCACAAGAAAGCGAAATATAGATGTGGCATTTGTGCCTGTCCAATCTAAGGTATAGACCTGCTGGCTAGCTGTCCCGGCAATGGCACGACTCATAATATTCTGAAAATGGCTGGTACCATCAGGGCTTGGAAAGGACGTGGCAGGATTAAACCAACCCGACATAGTAACTGCCGTAGAGACATGAAGTGAACTAGCATCCGGTACGTTTACATATGCGGTCGTACCATTGAAAGTTAACCCCTCTCCTTTGTCTGTTGTAGGTGTAAAACCAGTGGCAGTGACGTTTGTTACTGAATTACTAACCGCACTAAGGGAAGGTGAAACTAAGTTGGGATCATCAGTTCCAACTGAAGATGTTGCACCCAAGGTAGCAGTATTTCCATTTCCTGAATCATCTGCCAAAAACTGACCGTTTGGTTCATTGAAGTGCCAGAGACCTGCGGTGTTTGCGTCAGATATAAATGCAGCTGATGGTGGGGTAAAGTTTGATGAATAACGTACATTACTGGAAAGGCGGACCTCATCAATGAAACCAGGGAAAAGTGCGCCAGAACAATTTGAACTTCCTAGACAGAAAATGGGAGTACCTGAGCTAGTTGGCGCGCCCGCTAACACTCCAGAACCGGCTGCTATGCCATTCACATAAAAGTTTATTGTTACTCCATCGGCCTGTCGCGTTGCGGCAACGTGATACCAAGTATTCGTACTTATTAACCCTGTATTACTTAGTGCCGTTCTAAAGGTTGTACCGTCATTTTGTTGGAAGTCGAGTCCTCCGTTTGATAGAACACGCAGACCATAGCGTTCATCACTACCAGTTCCCATGCGAAGAATAGTAGCCGTGGACGCAAGAGAAGTTGTATAAATCCATGCTTCTACCGTCATTTGAGCCGTAAGATTTAATGAAGCTGCTGGTGAGGCAATTTTTGCAAACGCGGCAGTTCCGTTTAACTCCAAAGCACCACCGAATCCTTTGGAATTCCAGTTGGAACTTCCCGTATTACCCGTTGCGGTGTAATGATTCACCGTTGCGTTGGCTAGGGTGGCATTTTCATTGATGAGGTCAACGCCTGCTGTAGTACCAACGGCAACGGCATTTGAGACATAATCAGAAGAAGACTGGCCTGGAGATACAGAAATAGTATTCACCGTATCACTTCGCAATGGTGAGGCAGAGTTGGATGAGGTGGTTGTACCAATGACGCGATAGGTAGCAGTAGTATTTGTGCTCCCCGTCACGCTAGCGGCTGTGCTGGCCAAACCATCCCAGCGGTCAAGTCCGCCGGAAGTTGCATCACCACCATAAAGTGAACCGCCACTTGTCAGCGCAACAGGACCGTATACATCGCTGGTTGTGCGAATAAAGTTATAGATAGGAGTATCTGCACTCGTTGCCGCCTGATTTGCTCCTGAAGTTGCGTTGAAAACAGTATCTATACCACTATTTGTACTGAGTGCCACATCTTGTTTTGGTGGGGTTGTACCAATGACCGCGGCGGCCACGCCCGTCCCGCTACTAGCGGTAAATGTTGCGCCCGTGGCAGTACCGTACGTTGAGCTACTCGCTTGGTTAGCAATAGTAGTAGTTCCTAAGCTATTTCCTGCCGGAGCATACTGACGGAAAACGTCATCGGCCAAGTCTATATCTGTGATTTTGGCACCATTTGCAAGATAGATATGCCCATTCAGTGCCGCAACTCTGGTAGGAACGGTACCCAACTGTGTGCCACTTCCTGCAGCTATGCGCATCCATAGGAGATTCGTAGAAGCATCTATAATATCTACTGATCCCGTTGTACCTCCAGCTGTACCATCAATAATAATGTTGACCTTAGTGGGAAATTCGTGTTTGTTTCCTTTTGTAGCAGAAAAGGCGGCAACTGCTGAGCTGGCTATGTGGAAGGTATCGTATCGGGTATAGTTCCCATTCATGTTCCAGATCAACTTTACTCCAGTAGTTGCTAGTGCCGTGGGACCAGCTTGGATGGGGAGCTCTGTAGACCAAGTACCAAAGGCTAACGGACCGGTATCTGCCCGCCACTGGAAATATCGAGGGGCATTTACTGTTGCAGCACCAACATTTGCCGTTGTTATGGAAGCGGCTTGGAAAAGGTTAGAGTTTGCCTGCCAGCCTGAAGCGTTGTTGAAGTTAAAGTTGCTAAGTGTGCCCGTGTCTCCATTCCCCGAAGAGTCAGCTGTAGTAGTACCCGAAAAATCATCCATCTTCCACCAACCAACTAACCCAACTGAAGACACGGGTGGTGTGTTGGCATAATTATAGAGATCACCAACTTCTGTGGAAGAAAGAGCTCGGTTATAGATACGAACATCATCAATAGAGCCAGCAAAAGCCGTATTAGCACCTAGGCCACTACCGCTTCTATTAGCAATAGTGAGCGTGTCTGTACTACTTGCAGCAGCATTCGATGAAGTACCTGCTGAAACACCGTTACGATAATAGGTCAGAGTACCACCACTACTGACTTCTGTTACTAATACCCATACACCATTATCGGTAAACACTGCGCTAGTAGCACTTGATGAACCCGAACCTCCAATAAAATTAATCTTGCCAGTAGATCCATTCCAACTCATTATGTAGCCAGATGTTCCACCTCCAGTACTATTGCGACCAACAATATATCCTTGTTCACTTGCCCCATTCGGCTTTACCCAGGCGCTTATAGTTATATCTCCGCTGATATTTAAGGCCGAGGCTGGACTTGCATTGGTGACCGTGTCGTTCGTTCCATCAAATTGAAGGCCTGTAAGAGTGGTGACAGGAGTGGTTACCGCTGAACTGGTCTCCGTAGGGTTCCCATAATAGAGGTAGTAGTCAGAAGAACTTCCAGAACTTGCAATGGGCGCTACTGTTTGGAAGTTGGTGGTTTGCGAAGAGAGCGTTGGACCCGCATTTAAATACCAAGAACCAGAACCCATGGTGACAGTAGCATTTGCACCAACGCCGGAGGCATCATTGAGGGTGGTGCCCGTTCCTTCGTCTACTCTCCAGCCTTCAATTAAGTTCTTTTGTGGTGCTAGGAGCGTAGTACTTGCACCTGCGTACATTGCGGCTATTTGGGCGGCAGTGAGAGCTTGATTATATAACCGTGTTTCACCAATAGAGCCGGCAAAGTAGCGTTGGGTACCATTGTTAGAGCCAAGGTAGCTTGTGGTAGGAACCGTGATACCCGGAGCTGCCGCATTACTTGTAGAGAAGCTACCATCAACATACATCTTTGCGCCGGCTGAATTCCAAGTAACGGTCAGTAAATGCCAAGCACTATTACTAATAACCGGTCCACACAAGAATTTTGATACACCCCCTGAGCCATATTGAAATACTACTTTATCATTGAGAGCGCACTGTGTTGTATTATAATCACCAAATAAAATGGCACCTGTGGAACCTGTGCTTGCTAAATCATAAACGGTTCGAAGCGTAGCATCAGAAGTGGTGCGATACACCCATGCAGACATAGTACCTTGTGGCATTGCCACCTGGTCAGCGGCAGGATTGGTGATGGTAGCTTTGGTGGCAGAGCCATCAAAGGTGAGTGGACTGGCTTGGGGAATGGTTCGAGGAATCTCATAGGTAGTAGAAACCACACCATCAGGAGTTCCATTACCTGCAGTGGAGTTCCAGGTTGGGTCATCGGTACTACTGGCACTTGTACCACCTAAATACCCACTATTATTGTTTCCCGAACTATCCATGACGACTTGACCTGAACCTTCGTCAAAACGCCACCAGCCAACCAAACCAGTCCCAACCTGTTGGGTAGTACCAGAACCTCCGTTATATAAAGCAAGTACGTCTGAAGGAGAGATAACTCGGCTATAAATTCTAACATCATCTATTGATCCTACAGCGCAGTATTGTGCGCTGACTCCAAAAGCATTACCACCAATACGGAGTAAGTTAGCCGTACTAGCTAGTGTACTTATACTTGATGAACCACTTGCCACTTGCACCCCGTTTAAATAGAGAACCATGGAACCATTAGTCCACGTACCCACAATGTAATACCATTTACCCGGAGTAAATACTGCGTTTGTGTACGTAAGTGAATTGTTAGAAGCTCCACTTCCTACAGTTATACGGAGACTAGCGGTGGCATTGGTACCAAACCAATCCATAGAATAGACTCCGCCGGTACCCGTTGCATCTACTGCCTTACTTACCAAACCATTATTTTTTGTAGAACCCGTGGTACTAGGATACGCAGTACTAGGCTTATACCAGACCCCAATACTAGCAGCTGTTGTTAGACGCAAAGAAGATGAATCGGGAATATTCACCACATTTGTATTTCCATCAAAGTTTAGGCTTCTCACTGGATCGGTAGGTTGATACGCCACGCGCCAATCTTTTGTATCCCCGCGTGCCTGATTGGCATTAAGAACTGATGCCAATGTGGTAGGAGTACTCACCGAATATCCTGGTGGTAAAATACTACCAGAGCCATTATTCACCTGCATTGGCTGGCGAAATGCATACCCTGGCAATGCAATGCTTGGACTAGCAGAGGTGGAGCCGTTACCTCCAGCTGAAGAGAGTTCGGGGCCTTCCACCCAGATTGGTCCATTGGTAGTTCCGTCTGCTGCTGGTGAGTTAGAAGAACCATTCAGAAGTGTACCTGCGTACCCACTACCAGAGTAGTCAGCAACTGATGTGCCAGTAGCATCATTCATTTTCCACCACCCCACAAGTCCAAGGTTAGAAACCGATTGTCCTTTGTAGAGCGCAGCGGCCTCAGCAGTGGATAAAGCGCGGCCATACACTCGCATATCGCTTAGGGAAGCGTTAATAAAACTGGTGGGAGAACCTCCAATATCCCGCGCGCCGAAGCCCAAGTACCGACCAGCCACCGTATTGTATGGATTACTTCCCCTTGTTGCACCGCTAATGGTATCTAAGGAACCATCAATATAAATTATTGCGTTATCATTCGCCACAAGTGTGGTACTTGTAGTTATCACCACTACCATATAATGCCAAAGGCCATCGTTTACTACCGCGCTACCGGGGAATGTACCGGCGTCGTTTCCCGTAGAATCCTTTAGGCCTGCTGTAACCTTCCCTGATGCATTGATAAACACCCACCACCCGCCCGTTCCACCACCTTGTGCTCCATCAGAAACCACTGCCGCATTGCTTGAAGTAGTTTTAACCCAACCTGAAACACTAAAGGTAGCATTAGGAAACTCGAGTGAGGCGTTATTACTTGTTTGGACATAGTCGTTGCTACCATCAAAAGATAATCCTGGTGCATTCACTACCCGAGTATCGTAGGAATTGGTAGAAGTAGTGGAAGAATCTGGGGTAACTGATACATTCCCTGCTCCTGGTAAGTTAGAGGGATCAACACAACCGGTATCTTCAGGACCACAACCATGAAAACCGTCTTGTACCGCATCGGCACCAGAGGCCCACAAAGGACCGTTGGCAGTTCCATCTGCAGCGGGAGAGTTACCGCTGCCATTCATTAAGGTACCCGTATAGCCATTAGGACCAGAGTCTAGTGCGGAGGTACCAGTAGAATCGTCAAGCTTCCACCAAGCAGCTAAACCAACATCTGAAATAGAGCCATAACGGTTAAGTATACCGGCTTCATCTGGAGTAATACCGCGGCCATATACGCGCACGTCATCAATAAGACCGTTGGCATATGGTGAACTATTACCGCCAAGGGCGCCAATTGCAAAAGCAGAAGATGAGGAAGCCCACGTTGTAGTACTTGCGATTACACTACAAGTACTTAACTGACCATCAACATAAATAAGTGCTGAGTTTGAGCTTGCAACGGTAGTACTAGTACTATAGACAACAGTCACCAAATGCCAAGCACCATTAGTAAGATTGGTCACACAAGATGCGGAAAGGTTTGTGCCCACACTACTATTTTTCATAGTAGCCAATACTTTATTTGAAGATATATCTACAGCCCACCCATTTGACGACCCGTCATCAGACATAATAACTTGGGGGCTGGTAAAGGTGGTTTTAATCCAAGCAGACGCAGTGAAGGTGGTATTTGGGAAAGATAGTGCAGTTTGTGTTCCCGAAGGCATAGCCACATAATCATTACTTCCATCGAACCTCAGCGCTCCACTTTGGCGGGTAACCCCGTTAGACCAGTTAGGGTCTACTCCTAGTTGCTGTTGGGTAGTGGTGCTTGAGTCTTGGGAGGTGTCATAGGTTTGAGTATCATTGACGGTATTTGAAGAAAGGAGATTGTTTCCATCTGCATCGGAAGCGCTACTTGTATACACTCCACTGGCAAAGGCACTGAGGGTGCTGCTAGAAAAGATGAGAAGGAGAGAGAGCACACCAACAACCACAACGGTGCCACCGTGGGAGATCCATAAGCGAAAATTTCGGGAAGGAAACGCCCAGTGGTATGCACTTCTTGCACGCAAATAGGCACGCGAAAATCCACGGCCAATCCGTGGGAAAATATCGCTCAAAATTGTAGCTGGTACAGAGTTACGGCGCAGCTGCATACGTTAGTGACTTATAAACTGTATTGTACCACTGTTCAGCTGGATGGTCCCAGAATTGAGTTGAGAACTTACGGTTTCACTGGTTAACGCAATGGGGTCATCAATAACCGTGCCATTCTCTCCGGGATTCCAAGCGCCCTCAGCGGTACCGACGAGGCCAAGGCCCGTTGTACCTACAGAAAGTGAAGTAACGTCTGAACCTGGCATTAAGGAATTGCTATTGGTGTATGAACGGAGCTGACGGTTAGAGGTAAGCGAAATATCACTCACTCCTCCATCGTTCCCGGTTCCCGAAAGGTGTGTACCAGTCCAAAGGGAAGATTGGGAGCGAACAGGCGTACTGGAAATCCAGGTTGGATCATCTGAACTGGCTGCATTAGTAGCACCAAGGGTGCCAGTGTAGCTATTACCTGAGTAATCACTAACCGTTTGCCCAGTACCCTCATTCATGGTGTAGCCTGCTACCAGATTGGCATCTTTGCCACCGTTCCATCCACGGCCACCATTATAGAGAATACCTACACTGGCAGGAGAAAGAGCACCACTATATACTCGAACATCATCTAATGATCCGGAGAAGAAAATTGGAGTCCCTCCAGCCCTTTCACCTATTGTTAACGGTGAAGCTGGCACGCCATATGTATTTACTGATCCAGTTAGTGATCCTTGAGGTACACCATCAACGTAAAAAGTTGCCACATTATTCCCTGCTACCGTAGTAGAAGTGGTAAGTTCCATCACGGCAAAGTGCCACTTTCCATCGTTGAAAGTCCCACCAGTACTAGCATTTATAACTACTACATTAGAACCATTTTTCACTGTGGTAGCTATCTTTCCACTACTTGATATAGAAAGCGCCCAGCCACCAGCTGAACCGTCGGCGGCCACAATTACCCCCTGAGCAACTGCAATTGTGTTGAACCAAGCAGAGACAGTAAAGGTTTGATTAGAAAAATTGAATGGTGTTTGCGTAGCAGTTGAAACAAACTGGCTCGTTCCATTAAAGCTCAATCCCTCACCCTGATCCGTACTTGGGGTAATGCCGGTGGCTGCAACATTCGTCACTGAGGTGCTGGCAGCTCCCAAAGAAGGAGAAATTAACAGAGCATCATCTGCTCCTACCGAACTGGTAGCACCAAGTGTTCCCGTATTATTGTTTCCTGATGAATCAGTGGCATACTGACCATTTGGTTCATCAAAGTGCCAAATACCTACGGTATTAGCATCGGCAGTAAACTCTGTTTTTTGTGGACTAAAGGCTGCAGTATAGCGAGCAAGATTTGAAATGCGCACATCATCAATTTGCCCAGTAAAACAACTTGACCCACCACTTACACAGCCGATACCAAGCGCCGATGAAATGACAATGGATCCATTAATGTTAGCGTTGGTTGTTGTTTGCTGCTGCACACCGTCTAGATACTGAGTTTCTGTAGTCTGTGTTGTGCGCACTAAGGCAAAATGGTGCCAGACACCATCGTTAACTGTACCTATTGAAGTGATTGCCACTTCGCCACTTAGAGTACTAAAGCTTGTTACTAATTTATTACTTGAGTTCAAATAAACGGCATAGCCAGGACTAGCCGAACCCCCTGTACGGCGCTGGAAAATATTACAAGATGAAGCACAGCTTGCACTTGTTTTAAACCAGCCCTCCACAGTAAAATCGCTGACTCCTGGATCTAGTGTTGTTGAGGTTGGAACATTTACATACGTACTACCACTTGTCTGTATAGCTCCGCCAAAACCATTGGAGTTCCAACCTGAAGTACCACTGTTTCCCGTAGCCACATAGTGGTTAGCAGTAGTGTTAGCTAAGGTAGTATTTTCGTTCACCAAATCTACTCCAGCAGACGTTCCAACTGCTACAGCGTTTGAGACATAATCTGAAGAAGATTGGCCTGGAGAGACAGACAGAGCATTCACCGTATCGCTCTGCAGCGGTGAAATGGAGTTTGCAGCGGTAGTAGTGCCGATAACTCTATATGTGGCAGTAGTATTGGTAGCCCCCGTCACATTAGCGGCCGTTGTAGCCAAACCATCCCACCTATCAAACCCACCCGAGGTTACATCTCCTCCATAAAGGGAACCACCTGAGGTTAAGGCAACAGGAGCATAGGAATCGCTGGCAACACGAACAAAATTATAGACTGGCGAATCTGTTGAAGTGGCAACCATTGGACCGCTTGAAGTCTCATTGAAAACGACATTTATACCGCTATTAGTAGCCACCGCAACATCCTGCTTTGGCGGGGTAGTGCCAATCACGGCGGCAGCAATCCCTGTACTACTGGTAGCGGAAAATGTTGTCCCTGAAGCTGTGCCGTAGCTACTAGTGCTAGCCTGATTAGCAATGGTGGTGGAACCTAAACTATTACCAGTGGAAGCGTACTTATGAAAGACATCGTTTTGGAAGTCTACTTCTCGTACCTGACCACCAGCACTCAAATAAATCTTGCCGTTTAATGCAGTAATTTTGTTTGGCACCGTACCAAACTGGGTACTACCGCCGGCAGCAATGCGCATCCATAACAGGTTAGTTGAGGCATCGATGATATCAAGCGATCCCGTGGTTCCCCCAGCTGTCCCGTCTGATATGATGCTTGTTTTTTGCGGAAGTGAACGTTTCTTCCCGCGAGTTGAAGAAAACGCTTGCACCACCCAACTGGCCACGTGAACTGTATCGTACCTGGCGTAGCTACCGTTCATATTCCAAACTAATTTCACACCAGTAGCACCTAAGGTAACCGGACCTGACTGAATAGGCTGCTCTGGCTGCCACGCACCGAAAGTAAGTGGGCCGGTATCTGCTCGCCACTGGAAGTATCGTGGAGCATTTACGCTAGCCGTTCCAACATTTGCCGTTGTTACGGAAGCGGCCTGAAAGAGGTTAGGATTTACCTTCCAACCAGAAGTATTATTAAAATTAAAGTTTGTAAGAGTACCGGTATTACTGTTGCCGGAAGAATCTAAGGCTGAAGTGCCAGATGTCTCATCCATTTTCCACCACCCAACTAAGCCAGTACTTGAAATGGGCGGCGTGTTGCCGAAGTTGTATAGATCAGAGACTTCTGTGGAAGAAAGAATGCGGTTGTATACACGGGCATCGTCAAAATTACCGTCGAACGTACGATCATTCCCCGTTCGATTACCTATATTTAACGGCTGCGCAGTATCACTCGTAATTGCACCAGATCCTGTTGCTAACGTCTCAGTGAGTGGGACAGAGGTGCCGTTAATATAAAGTATTGGAGTATTTGCTGTTGATGACGAGTCATACGTTAGTGTTACTAATTGCCAGGTGCCAAACACGATGACCGGGTTGGTAGTTTGCCAAATATTTTGACCAGAAGCAAAATACTGCGTAAAAATTATTTTACCTAAGCTACCTCCATTGAATTGGATCAACCTATAGCCTTTATCAAAGATACGCGAAAGGTTGGTTGTACCGGCACTTGTGGCATTAATCCAACCCGACCAAGTAAAGGTACCCAGATTATTTACTGAGCTTGAAGCTGGAACAATGAGGTTATCGTCCTGTGCAGCTCCTGACGCACCATCAAAATTTAACTCTGTTTTACTGGTGACAGGCGTGGTTAAGGCCGAGCCAGTTTCCGTGGGATTCCCATAGTAGAGGTAGTAGTCAGAAGAGCTTCCGGAGCTTGCAATGGGCGCTACTGTTTGGAAGTTGGTGGTTTGTGAGCTTACGGTAGGAGCTTGGTTGAGTAGCCAGGAACCAGATCCTATAGTAACCGTAGCATTTGCACCAACACCGGAGGCATCATTGAGGGTGGTGCCCGTTCCCTCGTCTGCCCTCCAGCCTTCAATCAAGTTCTTTTGAGGAGCCAGAAGCGTGGTACTTGCACCTGAATACATAGCGGCTATTTGAGCAGGAGTAAGGGCTTCGTTATAAAGGCGTGTTTCACCAATTGAGCCAGCAAAAAAGCGTATGGTACCTCCATTAGAACCAAGGTAGCTATTGGAACCAAGAGTGATAGAGGGAGCACTTGTATTACTTGCAACCGATGAACCATTTAGGAACATTTGTGCACCACTAGCATTCCACGTGATCACAATGTTGTACCAAGTATTATCACTTGGTACACCTGGACTGACAATGTTTTTTGTAGTACTTCCCGTGCCATACTGCAACCTGAAATCATCCGCTGTCACACCGCCACCAGCTGCTGTATCCCCAAAGAGAACTAGCCCATTATTACCCGTACCAGCAACATCATAGATAGCGCGGTCTGTGTTATCGTGCGTTGTCCTATTTACCCAGGTTGAAATAGTGCCTTGCGGCATTGCAACCTGGTCAGCAGCTGGATTGCTTATTGCCGCTTTGGTTGCCGTTCCGTCAAATGTTAATGCGCTGGCATGAGGAATATTCCGAGGTATTTCATAGGTGGTTGAGACTGCGCCATCCGGGGTTCCGTTGCCCGCAGTGGAGTTCCAGGTTGGGTCAGTAGTATCTGATCCAGTGGAGGTTCCAAGATATCCATTATTCCCGCTACCAGAAGAGTCAGCTACAATTTGACCACTACCCTCATCCAATCGCCACCACCCAACTAAACCTGAAGAAACAGCCCCAGGAGTGCCAGCGCCATTATTGTAGAGAGCAGTTACATCACTTGCGGTTAGCCCGCGATTGTACACCCTAGCATCATCAATGCTTCCACTCATATTGCCATAACAGTTCACGTTACCATTCAAACAATTACTTCCAAGCCCCAGAGATTCGCCAGAAGTTGAAGCAATTGCTCCACTCACACTGGCACTCCCAATCTGAACTCCGTTTCGGTAATCTTTCATAGTAGATCCGTCGTAGGTACAAAAGTAGAACGCCCACTGACCGGTTGTTGGAAAGTTACCGTTACTGAGTGTAGTAAGGCTACCTGCAATATTAATTTTGCAAACGATTGAGTTTGAGCTAGAACGTCCGAGTGAGTATGCTACAGAACTTTTGCCAGAAATAGGCGTACCCATATAATCGACGAAGTTATTCACTGTGGTTTCTTTTACCCAGGCTCCAAAACTAATCGCCGAACTTGGATCTAATGAAGGTGAATCAGGTATAGATGCATACTGAGTACCACTAATACTTAAGCTTCGCACTGTATCTGTTGGTTGATACACCACTCTTACATCCTTACCATCAGAACGTGCCTGGTTTGCATTCAACAATGACCCAAAAGTAGTGGAAGTAGTCACTGCATAACCTGTAGGCAAGATGCTCCCCGAGCTATTGTTTACTTTCATTGGCTGACGATAGGCATACCCAGGCAACGCCCAGTTTGGAGTAGAAGAAGACGCACCGGATCCGGTAGCCGAAGAGAACGAAGGACCCTCAGCCCAGATTGGTCCATTAGTAGTACCGTTTGCGGCAGGACCCGCAGCATTTGAAAGCGTCCCTGTAATAGCGTTTCCTGAATAGTCTTTTACTAATGTGCCGGTTCCCTCACTCAACTTCCACCATGCCGACAAATTTAAGTTAGAAACTGGCTGATTGTTATAAATAGCAGTTACTTCTTGGGGACCCAAGGGGCGTGACCAGATACGCATATCTGAAAGAGAACCAGCAAAATAACAGTTAGAACCACAACCACCTACCACTCCCCCTAATTCAAAGATTGCTGTGGAATTTAACGCGCTGGCGCCAATAGATGAAGCATCAGCAGTACTATTCAAAACACCATCAACATACAGAGAGAGCTTCTGTGTTGAACGATTATATATAGAAACAGCGTTATGCCATTTTCCGTCATTTAATGCACCAGTAGAATTAGTGGTAATGGTACCCCCATTAAGATCAGCTGATAGGGTTCCTGTGCCTGATATAGCCCAGCCAAATCCATTGACGAAATTTGAGTCACTCTTTCTATATAAGATACCGGTAACGGTCATGGTGCTTTTGAACCATGTGGACCATGTCATGCTACCCGTACCAATATCTGCCGCGGTGTTATTTGAGAAGGTTACTGAGTCAGGATTGCCGGCATCGTCACCATCAAAAGTTAATGCCGGTGCATTTACCACCTGGGCATCGTAAGAATTGGTAGAAGTAGTGGAAGAATCCGGAGTAACAGAAACATTCCCCGCTCCTTGCCGGTTGGAGGGATTTACACAAGTAGTATCTTCCGGACCACAGCCTTTGAAGCCGTCCATAATAGCGTCGGCACCAGAAGTCCACACCGGACCGTTGGACAGTCCATCCGCCACTGGTGAATTACCGCTACCATTTAAGAGAGTACCCGTATCACTCGAAGGAGAAGAATCAAGTGCACTTGTTCCCGTTGAGTCATCTAATTTCCACCAGTCAACAAGATTGGTATCAGAAACAGATTGACGATTGTACACATTAGTTACTTCAGCAGAAGAAAGTGCTCTAGAGTAAAGACGCACATCATCAATGTACCCATTGAAGTAACTTGGAAGACCCTGCTTAGAGTTACCAATGAAAAATTGTCGACCACCACCGCAAGTCGTAATATTTGCTACTGCGGTAGGGCCAGCAGCTCCGTTAAGATACGTACGAATCAAACCAGCTGAATCCATGGTTACAGTAAGTAATGTCCATTTGTTCAGCGGGACAATTCCAATAGTACCCCCACCCTCTACCCCAGCGGTATCAACCCGTAAATAAGCGTTTCTCCCCGAATCAACATAAAGGGTATAGCCGCAAGTTTGATAATTGGCATTCCCCAAGATTCCCATGTTACTTGCAGGCGTAGCTTGGAGATTCACCCAAGCAGAAACGGTGAACACTGCTCCAGCGCCAAAGTCATATGCGGAGTTGTAGGCAGTAGAGACATAATCATTCGATCCATCAAACCGTAAAGCTCCACTCTGCCTCGTAACCCCATTGGTCCAGTTAGGATCTACCCCAAGTTGCTGCTGAGTAGCGGGAGATGAGTCTTGGGAAGTGTCATAGGTTTGCGTATCATTGACCGTATTAGAGGAAAGAAGCGTGTTTCCATCTCCATCTACTGCACTACTGGTGTAAACACCGGAAGCAAAGGCACTAAGAGTGCTGGTTGAGAAGATAAGGAGGAGGGAGAGTCCAAGCGCAATACCATTGAAGCCAACGCGAGACACCCAAATTCTTGCCTGTTCTGAAGGAAACAGCCAGCGATACCAAGAGGCACCATGTTGATACATACGTCGCATGAAGGTCTTCATAACCACTAAGACCTCCCCGCTAGATATTGATCGTAAATCTCGTATGACTGGAGCGCCCGATTATAGAAACGTACATCATCTAGAGTGCCATTGAAAAAATTAGAGACAGAACTTGAAATATATTCTGCTCCAATAAGTGTGTCCAGTGTGCTGGAACCAGTAATACTTCCCGCATTAGAAACCGGGGTAGCATCACTCACACCATTCGCATAGACCCTAAGATTAGAGCCATCGTAGGTCAGAGTGGCTAAGGTCCAATTTCCTGTATTTACACTAGTATTACCTACAATATTGGATCCACCTGCGTTGCGCCCACCAAAAATTTTTGACCCACTCACGCCGAAGAAATAGTTTCCTGCTACACCTTGATTGAACTTAGCAAGTATCATGCCAGAGCTTGAGGAAGTCTTTATCCAAGCGGATATACTGAACGACTGAGTTCCCGTGATATTTGTTGCAGACGTTGCACCTAAATCAATGTAATCACTATTTGCACTAGCAAATTGCAGACCATTACCAAATACACTCGCTGCCCAGCCATCCGTACCTGGTGTAAAAGCAAAGCCACTTAACTTGCCAATACCCGCATACGAATCATTACGTTGCACTAAACCACCTCCTCCTGAGGCTTCATCCATACTCCAGTACGCTGTCAAACCTTGGGTCTCTGCATTGGTAAGACCCCCCAAAGATTTACCTGAACCTGAATTATAGATGTCCGTAACTTCAGTAGTACTAAGTGCTCGTTGCCACACAGCTACTTCATCCATGGCACTATCTATGTATTCTGCAGCTATTCCAACTCCACCAAGATTAAATGCAGAAGTTGAGTGAATAATATTTTCGCCGTTATAGCCACTAATACTCACTGAACAGCTACTACTTCCATTAATATACATCACCATATTTCCTGCACGTGACATTGTTACCACTACATTATACCAAGTGCTTGTTGAGAGCGCAGCACTGGTACAAAATTGTCGAGAAGTTCCATCACCAAGAAGTATTTCTAATTCGCTTCCTGGAATTACCCGTAAATCATACCCTGGATCAGAATTTCCACTTGCGCCATTAAAGAGCACATATTGTAAACCTGAACCTGGAAAACTAGTAAAATTTAACCACATAGAAAAAGAAAGATCAGTGGTCCCCGGACTAAGATTTGTACTGGCAGTTGTTGAGGTATTAAAGTCTTGCGAACTTGCAGCAGTGAATACAGCGTCCTTCCCTACCTTTCCTGTACCGCTTGGTGTGTTTGCGTTATCGGTCAAATTAATCCCACTACCAAGACTTGAATCACGGGCAGTGTTACCACCTTGTTCATCTAACTTCCAATACCCAATACAGGTTTGATCGCAATTGGTTGGCGAAGTACCACTATAGAGCTGTGTAATTTCTGCCTGAGAAAGCGTACGACTATAAAAACGTACATCATCAATGCTCCCATTCAGCATATTCTGAGGAGTAAATGAACTAAAGGTCTGTGCACCAATGGTGGTTTGATTATCGTACGCTGTGCCCGCAGTCATAAGAGCTGTGGCACCTCCAGATAAAGCTGTTGTAGAGTTGAGTACACCATTTACATATATATAGGCATTGGAACCGTCTACCGTTGCCGTAACGTAATACCAAGTATTGGTGTTGATAATAACGGCAGATGAGCTAGCCGTAACATGGGCCGTGTTTACGCTTTCAACATCCAAATTTATTTCGTGTGCATTCACATAGAGATATAATTGCCCGTTATACGTATTACTGGAGCCACGAGCAAACACAAACTGCTCAGTCACGGTGCTACTAGCTAAATTTACCCAGGCAGATACAGAGTATGAAGTGATTCCATTAGCTGCTGAAGTGGCACCTACACTTGTATAGCTAGTACTACCATCAAAGGTTACTGCTTTGCCAAACTGTCCGCTGGAATACGTTGGTGTGCCAATAGCCGTACCGTCATATTGGTTATTACCAGAATCACTGAGGTGGCCATCAAATTTCCACCAACCTACCAAACCGCTATTATTGGCAATTGACTGACGATGCCCAGTGCCGGTGCCGGTCAGCCCATTACTAGCTGCCCGAACATAGTAGACAGTGGCAAAACTAACAATGGAAATACTCAGCAAACCAAAAAAAACGTAGAGGAATTTTTTCACGAAGACCTCCCTGCGTTGTAAATGGCAGCCACTTCGTAATCACGTAGTGCGCGATTATAGAGACGAACATCATCAAGTAATCCGTTGAACGCTTGACCTCCACTTGTTGGAAGTGACCCAATGCCGTTGGCAAACGTACTACTACTCAACGCAAAAGATGTGTTTGATGTACCTACCAGAACACCATTAAGATAGATTTTTAAGACAAATCCACTAAGAGTCATGGTAATATTCGACCAACTACCAAGCTTCACACTTGGACCAGTAAAATCTGAATACGTACCCCCCGAATTAACAATAGAGTAATCAATAGTGGCATTACTGTTCATTCCTAAAGCAGGACCATTTACTGTTGTACCAAAGATGCGAGCATACGCCGCAAAACTGGAACTTGGGTTCACCCATGCTGATACCGTCATGGTAGAAGTAGTGGGAAGCGCCGACGTAGTAATGTACTGGGTAGCACCACTTAGTTGAACCCCACCACCAAAGACACCACTTCCCCAACCATTTGTAAGAATATCGTAGGTAAAGCTATGGAGTGTTCCTGTATAGCCATTCCCTGAAGAATCTATAGCGCTCGTTGAAGCATTGTTGGCAATACCATCGTCTAATTTCCACCAACCAACACAGCTTTGATCACAATTGACTGGCGTTGAACCCTGGTAAAGATTTGTGATTTCACTCTGTGAAAGCACCCGATTATAAAAGCGCATATCATCAATACTACCGGCAAAATCAGCATTACTAGCACCTCCACCCAGACTTACTGAGCCACCAGAGAGAGTGGGGATTGTATTTAGTGTTGAGGAACCATCTGACACGCCGTTTATATAAATAATTGCAGTTGTACTGTTGTATGTAACGGTTACTAAATTCCATTGATTCAAGACAATTGGTGCCGTTGTAGATGTTAGACGAGTCCAACTACCATTGAAAATATCAAGGTTTATGGATTTGTTAGTCCCACCAGAACCACCACTATCATAGACTTCTAGAACTCCTCCTCCCGAACCAAGTTCTTGAAAAAGAATAGGATTATTAGGAAAGCTAGTTGGGTAAATCCAGGTTGAAAAGCTCCATGTTGTGGCAGCACTTGGAATCATAAGACTACCTGGGCTGAGGTAGGTTGATCCATCAAACAAAAATGCCTTGTTAAACTTTCCCGCTCCATAATGAGTGGTACCGGTAATTGTGGCATTATTTGCTGTCACACTACTATCATTTGTAGTGCCATCAAAGTTGTACCACTCAGTGAGACCATTTCCATTAGCAAACGGTTGTTGCAGTGCTTGACCGGCAACACTAGTTCCAGGTCCAACTTCTTCGTTTCCCATTAAGGCGTGTACAGCTGGAATCTGGTAAATACTCACCAAGAAAAGAATGGTGATTAAACCAGCCATCCAACGCTTCCAGTTGTGTAAGAAAAACTTCTGCATGACTTAGCTGTTAACCAGGAATCTGACCCGTACTTCGATAATTCTTGCGGTATCCACCAAGGTATCAACGGTTCCCTTACGGAGAACCTTTAGACTAAATTGGTCGTTGAAGTTTACCGTTGGTGCCGCAATTATCAAGGAAGAATCATTGCTAAGGTTTTGACCAGCACTATTGACGATACTACCTGTGACCGTTGTACCCGTCGCACCCTTAAAGGTAGATCCGTTTGGCACTGATACATACGTAAGGTCAAAACGTGGACCAGTAGTGGTTGAAACGCCTGCAGTATCTTCCCAGATAACGTCTACTTGTAGGTTGCTACCGTTTACGTAATTTTGTGGAACTTTGAACTGCCAACTACCGGAATCATCGGCACTTGCAGGACAATCCACGGTTTTGTAACTGGTAGCAGTGTCATCAGTCTGGTTAATAGTACAGTTAGCAGAGCCAGGAACCACGGCTTCCTCTGGGCTCAGATCAATTTCAGCATATGGACGAGCAGAACCATTAAAGCTTAATGCACCTGTGTTGCTGAACGCAGCGTAGTTAGTGGTACCCCCATCACCCACTGTAAGGGAACCAGTGGCAAGCGTGACATTTACGTTGCCAGAACCATTTGGATTGATAGAGATATTGCCATTGGAAGCCGAACTCACCGTAAGTGCACCAGATGAAGTAAGGGTAGGAGTTTGGATGGCACCCACAAATGTAGAAGTAGTAGCACTTCCTACGACCAAGTTTCCATTAGTAGTTACCACACCGGCTGCAGAAACCTTGAACTCATCGGTACCATTTGTTTGCAGATCAGCCAAATTACCAGTAAAGCCAGAGGCAACGTCAATACCAAGTGCTGTACCTGCTGTGTTCCAGATTGAAGAAGTAGTACCCGTAGGCTGAATAAGAAGTTGAGGAGTTGTTGTTGAACCACTACCACCCGTGAACATGGTGCCGGTAAGCGCTTCCGCAGGAGTAGAGGCGGCGCCGTTGGCACTATCAACTACATTACCTGTAAAGGTATTAGCACCACTACCAGATTGAGTAATGGTTGAGTTATAGGCAATGGTAGTAGCCCCGGCAATTGAACCTGTACTTGTAAGACCGCCAGCATTGTTATTGATGCCTCCACTAACTGAAGCGCCGCTCACAACGGTGAGGCCTCCCCCTAGTTTGGTTGCACCAGTGTTAACTAACAAAGACCAAGCATTGGTAATAGTGGCATTAGTTCCAGCGCTTGGCGGACCGGCAATAAACAAGTTTGCAGCATCGGTGATGGTTGAATTACCTCCGCCATTGGCAAAGGCCAAAACAGCAGCTGACACAGAGTTCACCGCAGCAACTGAAATACTCCCACCTGGGCCAGTAACACTATCAGTGTAACTATTACCACCACCTACCACTAAGTTTTTACCTGTAGTACCAAACGCTGATGTTGTGCTGTATGAGCCAGTAACACTAAGCTTTGCATCTACAAGAGCCGTACTGGTTGCAATGGCTACATTCCCCTGGAACAGGCTAGAGCCCGAGGCAATCTGAAGGGAGAACGGATTAGTAATGGTTACGTTAGTACCAGCAGCAGGTGAATTTGCAATGTAGAGCGTGGCAGCGTTGGTATAGGTAATGCTCGGATTGGTTGCGGCAATGGTAGGGCGAGCAAAGGTATTGATATCACCGCTTGTTACCGTACCACTTGCGGTAGCGTTATCGGTATAAGTTGCAGCAGCTACTTGGAGTGCCTCACCGTTTATACCCAAGGCTGCGCTAGAAGTAGCATTACCACTCACCAAAAGCTTTACGTTTGTAGGAGCAGTATTATTGCCTACTGTAATATTACCGCCAAATTCACTTGGCGCTGTTCCTGTCCAAATTGAGAAATTATTGGTGGCTCCAGTAAGATTGTTTACTTTCAAACCATATTGGTTGGTAATTGGTACGCCCGCTACATCAGAGACTGGCTGCACTTCAAAGCCAATGATGTTTGAAACGGTTCCCGTACAAGTTGCTGTACAACGAGTAAGGAAGTTAGCTTGATAGCCCACGAGACCATGAGTACTGGTCAGATTCTCCGTGTTATACGTGGAAGCAGTACCAACCTGTACCACTGAGCCATAGTATGTAGCAGTACTATCAGTAGCAGGGTTAGCTGTTAACTGCAGCACTTGAGCTGCTGGACCATTGGCAGTATCTGTTGGGGAAAAATCCACGGAGAAAGGAACCGTTCCAGTTGTTGCCGTTTGAGTAAGAGCTACTGTTAAGGAAGTACTGGCTGATGCAGTAGTGAAGGCACCGGTAGAAGCCGTGGTAGCACCAATCGCTGTTCCATTAATACCTGTTCCGGTGGTGTTGATATTGGAAGCGGTGATGGTTAGGGCGTTTGCACCGGTACTAATAGAGGAAGCATTCAAGCCAGAAAGAGCCAAACTACCAGAGGTACCCGTAAGATTTATTGGACCAGTAGTTAGGGTAAGACCGGTAGCCACAGTTAGGGTTCCCCCTAAGGATGTATTACCAGTTGCAACTTGCAAAGCGTACGCATTCGTCAAGGTAACGTTGGTACCTGCTGTTGGCGCACCAGCTACATAGAGCGTAGCGGCATTAGTGTAGGTGACGCTTGTATTGGAGGCAGCAAGGGTAGATTGAGCAAATGTATTAATATCTGCATTGGTAGCTGTACCACTTCCTGCGGTAGAAGTATCGGTATATGTAGCGGCGGTATTCTGTAGCGCAGTTCCACTGGTTCCCCATGCACTCAGTGAATTGGTGGCACCAACTAACAGCTTATTCACTGTTGCTGTTCCATTTACGGTCTCACCGTTATCCGTAAGAACACCACCTGAAGAAATAGAAGCCTTGGAAGAACCATTTACCTGAAGGTCAAGTAAGTTATTTGAGAAACTTGTTGCAGCATTTACCGTGAGCGCAGTGCTGCCTAGTGCCGCAGCAATGACTGGATTGCCTGTAACAGTACCAATATTATAAGTAACTCCACTCTGGTTAAGGTTGATGGTATCACCGCTTTGACCAAGGGTAATTGCCTTAGAACCACTCACCGAGCCAATGGTTGAAGACTCTTGGAAGAGCAAGTTCATGGATTGACCAGCTTGACCCAGAATAACTTGATTGGTACCGGTACCATTCAACTGCAATTCACCACTTGCCGCAGCAATTGAATCAACGTTTCCAGAAGAATCAGAGATCTGTAGCTGATTGTTTACACCCGCTGTATTCAGAGCAAGAATGCCGTTGGCAGCCTGAATTTGAATGTTTCCAGAAGCAGAATTGATGAGTGGCGTAGTAACTGATGTGGTAACGATAAGAGTTCCACCCACTGTTTCGTTATTTGTTACGGCTAGGCCAGTTCCTGCAGCAGAGAAAGTTGAGGCACCACTGAAGGTGTTAGCATTTGTACCAGTCTGGGTGTAAGCACCAGAGTTAGCGATGGAAGTAGCACCAGCAATGGCACCAGTACTAGTAATTCCACCAGCATTATTATTAATGCCTCCCGTAATTGAAGCGCCACCACTGGTTACCGAAAGAGCACCGTCAAACCTAGATAATCCGCCACCCACCCAAAAGCCGTAAGCGTTCGTAATAGTGACGTTGGTTCCAGCTGTGGGGGCGCCTGCAATGTAGAGTGTTGCTGCATTTGTTTCAATAACGCCAGTATTTGTTGCAGCGATTGTTCCACCGCTCAAACTATTAATTGCCGAGTTGGTATTTGTACCAGAGATAGCCGTAAAGTTATCGGTATACGTACCAGCGGTCACACGAAGGTTTGCACCATTCAGACCCCAGTTAGCCACGTTACCAAAGGTGCTGTTTATTGCAGAAACATTAAGACGTGCATTTCCATTTGCTGAACTTGCTACAGAACCAAAGTTAACTAAGCCCGTGCTGCTTATAGAGAAACGATCAGTTCCGGCAACTTTCAAATCAAAATATGCGGTTGTTGCACTTGAGCTTGCAGAAAGAATGAGCGATCCACCATTTGCTCCACCATTTCCCTGAATATACTGATCCGTTGTGGAAGTTCCAAAAACTAACTCATTTGCAGTTGGGGTAATAATATTTCCGCTTGCATCAACTTTGAGCTTTGTAGCTCCACCAGTTTGCAAATCAAGAAGATTACCAGCAAATCCGGAGACTGCATCAACACCAATACCTGTACCAGATGCATTCCAGTTACTAGAAGTAGTTCCTGAAGGCTGCACCAAAAGCTGCGGAAGTGAAGTAGACCCAGTGCCAGCGCCATACCAAGTTCCTGTTAATATGAGCGCCGGAGTTGAACTTGCTCCATTGACACTCAATGTAGTTGCACCACTTAAAGTATTCGAAGCAGTGCCTGTTTGCGTATAACCACCAGCTTGACTAATAGCAACCACTGTACCACCGCTATTTTGCAGAACAAGAATATTACCCGTTGAAGAAGCATTTGTCTGTTGTACTGTTAGAGCAATATTTGAGTCGGCAACATTACGACTAATGAGCGTACCATTCGCAGTTGGCTGAACGTATGCATTGTTCAATGTAGAGGTATTTGCCAAACCGCCTGAAGCACCAATTGTACCGGCTTTAATTGCTACATTCCCCCCCGCTCCAGATACCCCGAAACTATAGTTATTTGTTGCGCCGGTAGGTTCATTAATAAAGAGACCGTAGGCGCTACCTGCATTTGAAACGTACGAACCAATATTCAATGCCTCAGCAGTTGTAAAGGTTGAATTTGTTCCAGCAAGCGGACCTAGGATACTCAGTGTAGCGGCATTTGTATATGTGGTTGCTGAACTAGCGGCCAAGGTTGGGCTGGCAAGTACGCTTACAAAATTATTGACTACGGTACCGCTTGAAGTAGTGTCAGTATATGTAGAACCTGCGGCTTGAAGAGCAATACCATTGCTTGTCCAGGCAGATCCGGTGTAGCTACCAGTAACCACAAGCTGGTTAACCTGAGCTTTGCCAGTAGCAGTAAGCGTGGTGAAGGTACCTGCTGCAGCGGTAGTAGCGCCAATTACTGTACCGTTAATACCTGTTCCCGTTGTATTAATGTTAGAAGCAGTAATAGTCAGTGCATTCGAACCCAAATTAAGAGAAGAAGCACCCAATCCCGAAAGAGCTAAGGAACCAGAAGTACCTGTAATACTAACGGCTCCCGTTGTTACCGTTAGGCCTCCGGCAGCAGTAATAGTGCCAGCGCTACTGGTAGAAATATTCCCTGAGGTGGTGATATTATCGCCTGCATTGGATGGAGAAATAGTAGTGCTTGCACGTGACCAAAAACCAACTGTTCCGGTAGAAGAAGTTGTAAGTCCGCCTGCAATTGTAAGGTTACCTGAAGCATCAAGCTTCAATTCAGTAGTACCGTTTACCTTAAGATCTGCTAGATTTCCTGTGAAGGTTCCAGTATTAATACCCAAAGCAGTGCCTGCGGTATTCCAGTTAGTTGCTGCAGTAGCACCAGATGGCTGAATCAGGAATTGAGGGAAAGTGGTGGTACCGCTGCCTCCTGTGAAGATTGCTCCTGACAAGGTTTCAGCTGGGGTAGAGGCGGCGCCGGCAGCACTATTTGTTACTGCTCCAGTCACGGCCAAGTTACCACCAAGCAGCGTATTACCGGAAGCTACTTGCAGTGCGTATCCGTTGGTAATAGTGGCGTTAGTACCGTTAATAGGAGCTCCAGCAATATACACCGTAGCGGCATTGGTATATGTACTAGTTGAGTTAGCGGCAATAGTAGATTGTGCGAAGGTGTTAATATCTGCATTTGTAACGGTACCTGAGCTAGAAGTATCAGTGTAGGTAGCAGCAGTATTTTGCAGTGCCACACCACTGGTTCCCCAAGCGGAGACAGAAGCCGCAGCTCCAACAACTACTTTGTTAGCAGTAACCGTTCCCGTTACTGTTGCAGCGGAAACAGCAAGAGCACCACTAGATGTAATAGAAGCTTTAGAAGAACCATTGACCTGAAGATCAAGTAAGTTATTTGAGAAACTTGTTGCGGCATTTACCGTGAGCGCAGTACTGCCTAGTGCGGCTGCAACGACTGGGTTGCCTGTTAAGGTTCCTACAGCGTAAGTAACTCCAGTTTGGTTGAGATTGATAATATCGCCACTTTGACCAAGAGTAATGGTCTTGTTCCCAGCAACGGAACCAATGGTAGAAGACTCGTAGAACAAGAGGTTCATGGACTGACCGGATTGACCCAAGATAACCTGGTTAGTACCCGTACCATTCAACTGTAGCTTTCCACCATTTGAAACGATGGAACTAACATTTCCCGACGAATCTGAAAGTTGAATTTGGTTGTTTACCCCAGAGGTATTGAGCGCCAACACACCGTTTGCAGCTTGCAATTGGAGACTTCCAGAAGCGGAAGTAATGAGCGGAGTGGTAACTGAAGTAGTAACAGTGAGAGTACCTCCAACCGTTTCGTTGTTAGTCACTGCAAGCGCTGTACCCGTTGCAGTAAATGTTGTAGCGCCACTGAAGGTGTTAGCGCCACTACCAGTTTGAGTATACGCACCGGATGCGTTAATACCTGCCAATGTAGAAGTACCCGTTGCACCAAGCGTGGTAAAGGCACCTGTTGATGGGGTAGTAGCCCCAATAGCAGTTCCGTTAATACCCGTACTAGTTGTATTAAAGTTACCTGAAGTGAAGGTGAGGTTGTTAGCGCCCGCATTAATAGAAGAAGCCGAAAGGTTAGAAAGTGCCAAAGCGCCGGAAGTAGCAGTTAGGTTGAGCGCACCAGTGGTAAGGGTAAGGCCGTTTGAGGCTGTTACTAAGCCAGCTGCCGTCATGGCACCGGTATCAGTAACCGAGAAAGTATTAGTAGTATCGCCGGTATCACGAACCGCAAAGGCAGTTCCAGAAGTAGGTTTGCGAACAGTTAATTCAGCGCCAGCAGTAATAGTACCTACGCCCACAGAGCCACCATTACCTTGCAAAACTAGGGCGCGATTTGTCCAGCTAGTACCTGCTTGCATAGCCTGGATATAGCCGATGTTATTCGTAGTATCGGAACCAAATTGGAGACTAACGGAACCTGTAGTAGTGTCAAAAAGACGAACTCCGCTACTTCCTTCACTGTTGTAGGATCCTGATTGAACGATGTTTAACCTGCCACTTGGTGAACTAGTGCCAATTCCAACAGCTGAAGTACCACCCGCAACCACAAGCTGCGTATTCCCGGAAGAATCAGCTGTGCGGAAAGAAGCTTTTTGCACTGTAATAGTTTGCGAACTACCATCACCCAGAGCGGCACTTATCGTCATGGAAGTATCAGATGCAATTGCGGTGACAAATGCAAAAGTACCCACACTTGAAGAGAGGGAGATTCGATCTCCTAATCCTAGTTCTGTAGTAAAGATTGTGCCACTTCCCGTAATGGTGGTAGAAGCATTAGCAGTAGTTGTACCGGTAGCCGTAAAGTTAGCCTGAGCTTTCGTAGTTAAACGAGAAAGTGTGTTAGTGATTCCAATACCTACATCACCTATTGCGTCAATTCGTAAACGCTCACTACCATTTGTACTAGCGGTTACAATATTGGCACCCGTTGCACTCAGTGTAAGACTGCCAGCAGTTGCTTGAAGCGCAACGGCACCAGTTGCAGTAAGATTTGTGCCAATACCCGTAATAGATCCGGCATTAGTGATATTCCCATTATTATTGTTGATACCACCAGTAACGGAAGCACCGCCTGAAGCCACAATTAAGGTACCAACAGATGCAGTGTTCGTTACCGTCAAAGCGGTCCCTGCAGCAGAGAACGTAGTAGCACCGGTGAACGTGTTGGCACCACTGCCGCTCTGGGTATACGCACCGGAAGCGTTAATTGCCACTACGGTACTGGTTCCAGTTGCAGACAACGTAGTAAATGCACCAGTTGAAGCGGTAGTAGCACCAATAGCAGTTCCGTTAATACCCGTACCAGTAGTGTTGATATTGGAAGCAGTAATGGTTAGCGCGTTTGAACCGGTATTAATAGAAGAGGCACTTAATCCAGAAAGAGTCACTGCGCCAGAAGATACCGTCAACCCATTTGAGCCAGTAAGGAGACCCGCAGAGGTAATGGTGCCACTTCCCGTGGTTGCAATAGCACCAGAAGTATTGATGTTATCGCCAGCATTCAACGGGGTGATAGTAGTACTAGCGCGAGACCAGAACCCAACGGTTCCTGTGGAGGCGGTAGTCAAACCACCCGTAATAGTAAGATTGCCAGAAGCATCTAACTTCAGCTGACTTGTACCGTTTACCTTAAGGTCAACAAGATTACCGGTAAACGTGCCCGTATTCACACCAATTGCCGTTCCAGCAGTATTCCAGTTTGTGGCCGCGGTTGCACCAGATGGCTGAATCAAGAATTGTGGGAAGTTGGTTGTACCAGTGCCCCCTGTATAAATAGCACCAGAAAGGATATTTGCAGGGGCAGAAGCAGCACCTGCAGCCGAGTTTGTAATGGCACCAGATGTGGCAACACCGGTACTTGCAACAATGGCACCCGTAGAATTTACCTGGAACTGGTTAGAAGCACCCACTGACAATGCTGAGGAAGGGTTGTTCGTAAGAATTCCAACACTACCTGCAAAGAAGTTTTTATCTGATGCTCCTACCTGGTATAGACCATAGGCATTGGTTACATTCACATTCGCTTTTTGTGCATCAAGGTAAATACCAAATGCATTTGTAACAGATCCGCCGCCGCCATTTGCCAGAGCGGTAATTGTTATTGCTGCAGTCTGGCTAAGTGTACCGGTGCCTCGATTATTAATCCCCACGCTTAAGCCACCCGTTGTACCGGTAATATTAGCTGTAGCTGATGAGGTAGTTCCACCATCAATAGATAGTCCAAAATAATTACCTGCAGAAGTTGAGGCTGGGCTGGCTGATTCCTGAAAAGCGCCCGCAGCATACGTACCGCCACCAATGGTTGTATTTATTTCCTTTACTCCCAGTTGGTAGGAAGCAATTTGGCTAGGACCAATAATACCGCTTGTAGCCGCTGAGACTGTCACCGGTGAAGTAAATTTAGAACTACCACTTACTAAGAGGGCCCATGAGTTTGTTTCGGTAACGTTCGTACTGGCAATTGGGGCACCAGCAATATAGACGGTGGCAGCATCTGTATAGGTAGTTGCGGAAGTAGCGGCAAAGGTAGGTTGACCAAAAGCACTAGCAACGTTAGCAGCAACTGTTCCAGAAGATGATGTATCAGTATAGGTAGAAGCAGCTGCCTGCAGCGCAATACCATTAACCGTCCAGGCAGCCGAGGAAGCATTACCGGTAACGACAATTTTATTTACCTGCGCCGTGCCTGAAGCAGTAATACTCGTAGCGCCAGAAACAGCACCGGTATTGGTAATACCACCGGTATTATTGTTGATGCCGCCGGTAATAGAGGCACCACCAGAGGCAACAATCAAAGTACCAACAGATGCAGTGTTAGTTACGGTAAGAGCGGTACTTGCGGCAGAGAACGTAGTAGCACCAGTGAATGTGTTAGCTCCTGAACCAGATTGGGTGTAGGCACCAGAGGCATTAATGGCTACAACGGTGGAAGTTCCAGTTGCAGACAACGTAGTAAATGCACCAGTTGAGGCAGTAGTTGCACCAATGGCAGTACCATTAATACCTGTTCCAGTGGTATTGATATTTGATGCGGTGATGGTCAGAGCATTAGAACCAAGATTGAGACTAGAAGCACCCAATCCAGATAACGCCAAGGAGCCAGAAGTACCAGTGATGCTGACGGCACCTGTTGTTACGGTCAGGCCACCTGCTGCCGTAATGGTTCCACCGCTACTTGTAGATATATTCCCTGACGTAGTAATGGCATCACCAGCATTGGAAGGTTGAATAGTAGTACCGGCACGCGACCAGAATCCAACAGTTCCTGTAGAAGAAGTAGTAAGCCCACCAGCAATGGTCAGGTTTCCAGATGCATCTAGCTTTAGCTCGGTTGTGCCGTTTACTTTCAAATCAGCAAGATTACCAGTGAACGTACCAGTATTAATACCTAACGCAGTACCTGCAGTATTCCAGTTTGTGGCAGCCGTTGCGCCACTTGGTTGAATGAGGAATTGTGGGAAGTTGGTTGTACCGGTGCCACCAGTAAAGATAGCTCCACTCAAGATCTCTGCTGGAGCAGAAGCTGCACCGGTAGCGGTACTGGTGATGGCTCCAGAAGTAGCAATACCCGTACTAGCCACAATTGCACCAGAAGCATTAATTTGGAATTGACTGGTACTACCTACACTGAGAAGTGAAGTAGGAGATGCCGTACCAACGCCTACATTACCAGCTGAACTTACGGCAAGAATTGGGGTGGTGTCTTGAGCGTTGAGAGCAACCTGCAATGGTGCATTTTCATCAGGAACGGTGAGTGTTGCCTTGGCAGCGGTGGTGACTGAGCTAAAGGATAATCGGATGATATACCAACTACCGCCTCCATTTACGATGGTAGGCGCCCAAGCTGTTGGAGGTGCAAAGGTGATCTTTCCGCTTGTAGTAAGTCCACTAGTACCATCAGTTGCTAAGGTTAAGGTTGTCCAAGCACTTCCATTCCAGTATTGAGCGGTAAACCCACTTGCAACAGCAGCTTGGGAAATGTTGAAATACGCTGAACTGAATGGGAGCTCTGATCCCATGTAGAAAAAGTCACTAGGGCCAGCCAAAACAGTATAAGCAGTTGCACCCGTGGTTGAGGAAGCATTTGCATCATTTGTATAGGCAGCACCATTAAAGTAGGCTACTTGCACAAACCGGCTATTACTTATCACAACCTTGCTAGTGGTATCCAACGTGGTGTAATTAGAACCAACAACTAATGCTCCGTAAGGAACATTTGCAATACCTCTATTATTGGTTGAGGTAGAAATACCGGACTCAAGGTTAACATTTTCCGATGTAGCACCCGCGCTTCTAACCGCTGCTCCGTAGAGTAATCCAGATGCTGCAGCCGTTTGCTGTTCAGCAAAGACGATACCCTGTTGCGTAGTAGCATTGCGCTGAACGACTATTGCCGTTGTTGCAGTACCACCCATGGCATTAGAGATTTGAAGAGCATTAAAGACTTGTGTATTACCTGAAATAGTTGTATTTCCACCTGAATTTACCGCAAATTTAGAATTTCCAGCTACCTGAAGATCAATAAGATTACCAACAAAGCCCGTTACAGCATCTTCACCAATACCAGTACCTGCAGTGTTCCAACTGCTAGAAGTTGTACCTGCTGGCTGAATGAGGAACTGTGGAGTTGTTGTAGAACCCGATCCACCTGTGTAGTAGGTTCCACTTAACAATTCTGCAGGAGTTGAGGCAGCGCCACTGGCACTGTTTACTACATTTCCGGTGAAAGTATTAGTACCTGAACCTGATTGAGTAAGGGTTGAGTTATATGCGATGGAAGTAGCACCAGCAATGGCACCAGTATTCGTAATACCGCCGGCATTGTTGTTAATACCACCAGTAATAGAAGCGCCTCCCGAAGAAATAGTAAGAGCAGCAGAACTTGTAATTCCAACTGCCGTAACTGCACCAGAAGAGTTAACCTGGAATAACGAACCAGCACCTACAGACAATAGAGCCGTTGGGCTAGCAGTACCAATTCCTACATTGCCGGCTGTGCTTACTGCGAGAACTGGAGTTGCATCATTAGCATTCACCGCAACTTGAAGTGGCAAATTATACTCTGGCAACGTTAGAGTAGCCTTTGCCGCCGTAGTAACTGAAGTAGCAGAAAGTCGAATCCAGAAACGCGATTGTGAATTAACCGTTGTTTGAGCCCAATCTGTTGGAGGAACAAAGGTTATAGTACCGCTAGTTGTCAAAGCACTAGTACCGTCGGTAATGGTGAGAGAGGTCCATGCTGAGCCATTCCAATACTGAACTGCAAAACCACTATCTACGGCAGCTTGGGAAATAGTGAAATACGCGGAACCAAATGCATCATTACCCTGTCCTATATAAAAGAAGTCTGAAGAACTACCAAGTACGGTGTATGCAGTTGAATTACTTGTTGCAGCTACAGTTGTATCTGTTGTATACACGCTGCCGTTATAATAAAACACGCTACTGAAAGCTGAATTAGACACTGCCAACTTACTCGTTGAAGCCAGAGTAGTACCTCCAATTTGAGTATGTCCATAAGGGATAAAGACGGTTCCTCGAGCGCCTGTTGAAGAACTTAGTCCACTAGCAAGCGTGATAGCTTCAGAATTTGCACCTGATGTTCGAATAGAATTCGCGTAGATATCACCCAAAGCTGAGGGTTGAATTTGCTCACCAATAATTAATCCACTTTGGGTAGTGCCGCCTCGTAAGAATGCAATACCCGTTTTACCTCCAGATACAGAGGTGGTAATTGTTTCTGCGAGACTGGGGTTAGATGTTTCTTGAAGCAACAAGGTATTAGCTGTAATAGAAGTGGCACCAGTAATTGCACCAGCAGAAAGCGTAGCCACACCATCCGTAAGGCTCCCACCCTGAATTGCGCCAGATGCTGTAATACTTGTAGCCCCAGAAATGGCTCCAGTGTTGGTAATGCCACCAATATTGTTGTTGATACCACCTGTAATAGAGGCGCCACTAGCAGAGATAGTTAGCCCGGCCTGACCAGTAACAAGACCGCTGAAGGTAGGATTATTTACTACATTTACGGTTGTAGAGCTACCCAAAGCAACTGATCCACCACCACTAAGATTGGTACCGGCAGTAATGGTTAAGGAGCTATTTGCCAAGAAGCTATTGGTCACAGAGCCATTAGGCAAGCTTAGAGTTCCCGTGGTGAGTGTAAATCCATTAGATGCAGTGAGCGTTGAACTAACCTGTAACGTGCCAGTAACACTAGAATTTCCCGTGATAGCGGCTCCACCACTTGAAACGGTCAAGCCAGCATTGGCAAGCAACGTGGTAAAGGCGCCAGAACTCTTTGTGGTAGCACCTATGGCAATGCCATCAATAGTTCCACCGGTGAAAGTAACTCCTGACGAGTTCAATACATTGGCAGTAAGAGCTTTGTTAATGGTGAAGGAAGCACCCGCACCAGTAGCATCAAACGTAACTGCTCCATTAGATGCAACTGAGGTAGTGAAATAGTTAGAATTGTCATATTTGACCGTAAACTGTGGCGAAGTGGCACTTGTGATAGTAACCGGGGCATTAAAGGTTGAACTACTTGAGGTAGTAATGCTTGTAGCATCCAAGTTATTGAAGTAACCATTATTGAAGCGATTTCCTGAAGCGCCCACATCTACAGAACCAGACGGCAAGAGATTACCAGCCAACGTTTCATTGCCAGTGATAGAAGCACCACCAGCAGAAACCGTTAAGCCCCCTGTTGTGGCAGTTAATCCTGTAGCCGCAGTAACCGTACCGGTGAAACTAGCGGAAGAAGAGATTGTTTGGCCATTGACCAGACCGGAAGTAATGGTGCCAGATCCTACATTGAGAGCTGCACCAAACAAGTTTGACGAACCATCTACATATGCGGTTGTACCATTGAAGTAGACAGGTCCCTTCGTGCCACTTGAAGTAGACTGCAGTGTAAGGCTGCCGTTGGCCAAAGCACCGCCGTACAAAGTTGGAGTGGTAACAGAGGTACCAAACACGGCGGTAGTACCACCGGTAAGCGCACCCGAATTAACTGAGAGAGTACCGTCTGTAAGTGTGCCACCGGTGATTGTACTAGAAGCATTAATGGTAGTAGCACCAGCAATAGCACCGGCATGCGTAATGCCACCGGAATGATTCTCAATACCACCAGTAATGTCTGCACCAGATTGACCAGTAATGAGCCCAGCAAACGTTGGATTATTGACGATATTTAAGGTAGTAGAACCACCAAGCGCAACTGAGCCACCCCCACTCAAGTTAGTACCAGCAGTAACGGTGAGTGAACTATTAGCGAGTTCAGCGTTACTAATTGAACCATTAGGAAGCGAAACGCTACCACTTGCCACGGTTAATCCTGTAAGGCCGGTTAAGGTGCCAGTAATGGTTGAGTTACCAGTAACGGTAATTCCACCACCTAATACCGTGGCTCCGCCTGTAGTTACTGTAAGACCATTCGCAATAGCCAAAGTTCCCGTAAAACTAGCTGCTGAAGAAATGGTTTGACCGTTAATGAGACCAGAACTTACCGTTCCAGAACCCACATCTAGTGAAGTTCCTGTAACGGCACCGGCATCTGTAACGCTGAAGGTAGTGGCGCTATCTGCGGTGTTTCGTACGGCAAATACCACACCGGCAGAACCATTGTGAACGGTAAGAGTGTTGCTAGGAGTAGCCGTTCCAATGCCAAGACGACCATTCGTAGTGTCCAAATCTAAGAGACTGGCAGAAGCAATGGTAGTTGAGGTGTCCCAGTAAGTCAGGTGATTAGCAGTACCTGAACCAGTTACTCCACCACCAGCAGAACACGATCCCCATGTTGGTGCGCCACCTGAAGTAACCAAACATTGGTTATCTGCACCAATGGCTAGAATTGACCAAGCACCAGAGTTAACTGCGGCCAAACCAGTAGAACTACTGGTATCAATACCAGTACCACCGTACTGAGGTGCCACTGCACTTCCCTGCCAAGTGCCCGAAGAAATAACACCCGCCGCCACTGATACACCATTTACGGCCGTAGCGGATAAGCTACCCCCGGAAAGCGTACCACCAGAGATGGTAGCGCCGTTAATGGTACTAGAAGTAGCAATGGTTGTTGCGCCTGAAATTGCTCCAGCATTAGTAATGCCACCTGCATTATTGTTGATACCACCTGCAATGGAGGCTCCTCCGGCAGAAATGGTCAAACCAGCCTGACCAGTAACAAGACCACTAAAGGTTGGATTACTTACAATGTTTAAGGTTGTGGAACTACCCAAGGCAACTGATCCACCTCCGCTAAGGTTCGTGCCAGCGGTAACAGTGAGTGAACTATTTGCCAAGAAACTATTGGTGACAGAGTTAGAAGGGAGACTTAAGGACCCTCCAGAAACGGTCAACCCACTATTTGCAGAAAGGCTGGTGAATGCACCAGTGCTTTTGGTTGTACTTCCAATGGCCACACCGTCAATGGTACCGCCGGTAAACGTTACCCCAGATGAATTAAGAACGTTAGCAGTAAGTGCCTTGTTGATGGTAAATGATGCCCCCAAACCAGTTGCGTCAAATGTGACGGCACCATTAGATGCAACAGAGGTAGTGTAGTAATTTGAGTTATCGTACTTAACTGTGAACTGTGGTGACGTAGCACTGGAAACGGTAACCGGAGCGGTGAAACTAGTAGTTCCAGAGGCTGTAAGATTAGTTGCGGTAAGATTTGTGAAATAACCGTTGTCAAAAGGATTTGCTGAAGCTCCAACGTCTTGAGTACCGGAAGGAAGTAAGTTACCAGCAAGGGTTTCATCTCCCGTGATGGAAGCGCCCCCGGCAGAAACCGTTAGGCCACCTGTGGTAGCCGCCAAGCCAGTTGCAGCTGTTATCGTACCAGTGAAACTAGCAGAAGAAGAGATGGTTTGACCATTAACAAGGCCTGAGGTAATAGTGCCTGAACCAACATTTAAACCAGCACCAAACAGGTTGCTGGAAGCATCTACATACGCGCTTGTGCCGTTAAAATAAACAATTCCTTTTGTACCGCTAGCCGTAGATTGCAATGTAAGATTACCGTTAGCAAGAGCACCACCGTACAGAGTAGGTGTAGTAACAGAAGTACCAAAAACAGCAGTGGTGCCGCCGGTAAGAGCACCAGAATGAGCCGAGAGAGTGCCATCTGTGAGTGTGCCACCGGTAATGGTATTAGCGGCATCAATGCTTGTAGCACCGGCAATGGCACCCGTATTGGTGATGCCGCCGTTGTTGTTATTAATGCCGCCAACAATGGACGCACCACCTGAGGTAATGGCAAAACCGTTACTAGCAGTAAGCAACCCGTGAACGGTGGCAGTACTTGTAACATCAAGCGTTGTGGAAACTGAAGCGGCACCGCCAACGGTAAGATCGTGACTGATGTTTAAAGATTTAGCGGTAATGTCACCGGCATCGGTGATGGTGAGAGTATCAGCAGTATCGCCGGTGTTACGAACGGCCAATACAACACCGGTACTTGCCTTGCGAATGGTAAGCGTACCCGTTGCAGCGCTGCTGCCAACACCTAAATTAGTACCATCCCAAACCAAACCAGCTGTTGCAGCTAGGGTGCTTGAGCTATCCCAGTAGCTTAATTCACCGGTAACACCAGTTCCCGTAATACTTCCGCTTGGTGAACATGAAGCCCAGGTTGGCACACCGCTTACCTCAACCAAACATTGGTTGTTGGAACCATTTGCTAGAACTGACCATGTGCCGCCAGAAATCAACGGAATACCCGTTGCAGCACTGGTATTTAAACCAGTTCCACCGTATTGCGAAGCAATTGCCGTGCCATTCCACACACCACCGGAAACCGTTCCCAACTGAGAAGTGGTGGAAACCTTGAGGCTTGTTGCGTTGGTAGTAGCTGCGTAAATACTGTTGAACGGATTGGCAATAGAGCCTAAATCAACGGTTCCTGAAGGGGTGAGATTACCAGTGATAGTGGTGACATCAAGTGTTTTATTGCTCAATGTTTCACTGCCAGCCAAAGTGGCCAACGTGCCAGATGTAGGCAAGGTAATGTTTGTGGCAGCCGTTGTAGCAAGAGTAAGTGGGCTGCTTCCCTGAGTAGTAAAGTTACCGCCAAAATTGATAGCGACGGCGTTTGGAATGGTGAGTGAACCCGTGGTTGCGGTAACATTCAAGCCATTTACTTTTTCAGCATCCAAGGCTTGAGCCACGGCAGCTAACTGAACACGTGGAGTCATTTCTCCATCACTGTTGAAGTTGATACCTAGGTAAAGTGCATCTTGGTTGAAATCAAGGTTAGTTGGGAATGGTGTGGAAGAACCTAGGTAGGTACCAAAAACGCTGTTGGTAACCGTGAGACTTTTGGTTTCAGTCCAAATTGGCGCTCCGCCGGTTGATTGTGTGTAGAGACTAAAGACAAAAGAATACGTACCAGCACTGACTCCGGTACCGTTTGAATTAACTACTCGGCCTTGGAAAGAAAGTTCCTGATTAACTCCGCTTGCAGCACTCACAAACGCCGGCTGCGAGAATGCAGCCGCAAAGACAAGAAGAACGACTGTAGGCACAGTCGCTATCCACGCGCAAATTAGGTTCTTTCGTGTGCGCATATTTCCTCTCTCCAGTATAGATTCCAACAGGAGTAAGGGTCAAGGAAAAGAGGCTTAATCTTCCAAACGAGAAACCAAGTCCTGAAGCTGCTTTTCTTGAGTTTTTGAATATCCGTCCTGCGCAACCTGAATTGCTTGGGCTTTTTGGCCCAAATCTGTGAGCAAAAGTGCCTTATTTGTGTACGCTGCAACGTATCCCGGATCCGCCTTCACGGACTGCGAATATGCATTGAGGGCCGATGCCTGACGATCTGTTCGGTTTGCTGTCTCAGTCAATGCCCAATCACGGTACGCATTTCCTATTCCATTCCACGCAAACGCCTCATCCTGCTTGGCCGTAATAAGCTTCTGATACTGAGTAATTGAGTCTTGGTAATTTTTTAGACGATACTCAACCACTGCTAACTCACTCTCATAATCGGACGATGGCTGTTTCAACATTGCCTGCTTCAACGATTGTTGAGCTCCATTCAAATCTCCACTCTGCTGCTGCTGAAGCGCTTGGCTGGCCAATTGTGAAGCTGAGAGGTCACTATTCACAAAGGTGTCTAAATTACGCTTTTGCAAAAGCGCCTTTACCACACTGACTCCCAGAATTATGACCACAATAATGGCAATCAATAACATCAAACTCACTATCCAACCAAACCAACCGCGGAATATTTTTGGTCTTTTCATTGCTAAACGTTACTTAACCAACCAAAGTTTTCGCGGATTTGTCCGAAGATCAAATCAAGGAGCGAAACCGGCTGCGTGGGTGCCAATACAAGATAATCTGGGCTGATAGTAGTGTTCCCTACTTTGTCTTTGGCAATAATGTGGTAGTGATACGTTTGACCTGGCTGCAAACCTGGGATAACCTCAAATTTTGACAAACTAAACGTGTCGTCGGTATCTACTTTTTTGTCGTACGGCCCGCTAGCGCCCTCACCATATTCAATGACAATCTTACCTAACTTGGAGAGGCCACAGGAGACCAAAACCTGGACGGTTTGCTGACTCCCCAGGTCAATGGTAGTGTCACTTTTCACGTTCAATAAATCTGGAGGTGTGGTATCAATAGGCGTCACAAATTTTACCACACTGGAAATGGCCTGATTACCAAAAACGTCCTTTCCTAAGACGGAAAGTTGGTACGTACTGCTGCTTTCCAAATTTTTGAGCACAATACTGTGACTGGTCACCAATTTATCACTACCGCCAGAGCCGCTTTCACCAATAAGCGTAGGATCTGAATTTTGCGTGACGCTATACTGCACCAATTCATCAATAGGACTGGAAGAAGTCCAGGTAACTGTGGCTCCACTAGCCGTAATACTCGCTACCGTAAGATCAGTAATTTGCGGCACAACTACCGTAGCAAATACTTTTTCATCTGATTGGAGCAAGTTACCTGCTTGGTCTACTCCCGAAACTTTAAGGTAATACGTAGTACCACTTTGCAGATCAGAAAGCCGCAAAATGTGGTTTGTAGTAAACGTCGGATCGTTAATGTTTTTATCATATGTGGATGACTTTGTACCCATAGCCACCAACGTGGTACTAGCGGTAGAGGTACTCCACTGAATGACGGCCGACGTAAGCGTGATATCCGTAATGGAAAAACCGGAGATAAACGGTGAGGTAGGCGTGGCTAATATCTGAATGGGACTGTACGTAATGTTTCCTGAAGCATCTTTAGATTTCACCCTCATTTGGTACGATTGTGCCGGTGTCAAACCCGGAATATGCACTTGGTGGAAGAGGGTTAAGTCATCCGCAGGACCAATGGCATTTTCCGTAACATCTTTGGTGCCATATTCCACTACCGTACTGGCTAATTCGTTTGTTTCCCAGGTGACGGTAACCAAACTTGCTGAATCAATGGAAATGCTTGGGCCACTGGTAATAACAGGCGGAGTAATGTCACCTGGATCTGTTTGGAATGTATTTTCGGATGATTGGACCGTGTTACCATCAATGTCTACAGATTGAGCCTTATAGAAATATGTTGTACCTCTGATTAGTCCGGTAATTATCACGCTATGAGAGACCGTGAGCGCGTTGTTTGCTGAACCAAATTGATTGACATAGTTACCACTACTAGTACCCAACAAAATGGTGGAGGAAGCGGCCTTGTCAGTTGACCAGTTGATGGTTGCACCCGTTAAGGTAATATCAGTGACTGTTGGCTGGACGGTAATAACTGGAGGAATAGATGCTGTATAGCTATAAACTGTTCCTGTAGCCCCAAAAAAGAATGACTGAATGCCGTAGTGAGATGAGTCAATTTGCGTTGGGGCATTATCATCAGCCAAAACAGGACTGGTAGCTAGTACCAGAAGTAAAAATGACGCAATAATGACGCGTATATTACTCATGCTTAATTGCCTCAATGGGGTTGAGTTTAGCCGCACGGCTTGCCGGGTAAAAACCAGTTAATGCCGCAATGAACATAGAAAATACAAGTGAACTGACCGGTAAGTACCAATAGTTAATAAAGAGCTGTGGGACAGTTCCTTGTGCAATTATAGCTAACAATTGGAAGATAAAAATAGTAAGCTGTTGTAGCGTCAACGCCAAAAGAATGCCCACCACGCCCCCTAAAATGCCTATGAGCAGTGCTTCAGTCAAGAAAAGTCGTCGAACATCCCCTCGTTTAATGCCTAAGGCTTTCATGATGCCAATCTCGTGCGTTCGCTCCAACAGGCTAACCGTTAAGGTGTTAAACATACCAATACTGGCTACCACAATAGCTATGCCGCCCAAAATGGCCATGGTCCACTGAATATACCCGAACACTTGCTTAATTTGTGAGACCGTATCAACTACGGTAGTTACTTTATATCCATCGGCAATTACCTGGTTAGATGCTGGCTCTACTTTACTCAGATCACTCACCAGAACTTTAATGTCTTGATAATCTTGCGGGACCGTAACAATGCTTTCTAAATACTTGCGCGGCATGTAAATGGCAATGGCATTGTTATCCGTGACTACTCCTCGCACACTTAAGTTTTTGATTAACGGAATGGTGCCATAATCAGAGTCAAGCTGCACATTAAACGAAATAAGTGGTGTTTTATCTTGGTTCAAACCGAACAGTTTCAAGAAGCTTGTGCTTACCAGCATAGTATCGTTCTCTCCGTCCACATAGGGTTGACCCACGGCAACAGGATTCGCATCGTTTGTAGCAAAGTAGTCAGGATCTACACCCCAAATGGTGACCGGCGCCTGCCTATTATCCAATGTTACCGTGCCCTTAAGAGAAAGACGCGGCAGTGCTTCTTGTACCGTAGAAATCTTCTGAATTTGCGCCAAAGCATCTTCATTCAATGGTTTAATATCTTTATTGAATGACGTTACATCGAAAGAAAGTAATGTACTAGAGCGCAAAACGCTTCCAACGGTGAGGTTTTCCAAACCAAGACCCAAAGAAACCAAATAGACCATCACAGATACACCAAAAGCAATCGCCCCAATAGTGAGGACCGATCGTAGTTTGTTGCGTCGTAGCGCACTCCAAGCTAGAGGTACCAAATCGCTGAAGCGAATAGAAGAAACCCTAGCCACTCACCTCCTCTTTTTGTTGCTGCTCGGTACTTGTACGTAGTGTACCATCTTGTATGTAAAAGATTCGAGTAGCATAGGGCAAAAATTCCTGACTGTGCGTCACAAGAATGATAGTTCTGCCTTCCTGTTTATGAAGACGGTCAATTTCATCAATAACCATGTGCGCAGATTTGCTATCCAGATTTCCTGTTGGCTCATCAATGAGGAGGAGGTCAGGATCATGAATAAGTGCACGTGCCAGGGCCACACGTTGCTGCTGACCACCAGAGAGCTGACTTGGATAATGCGTGGCATATTCAACCATACCAAAGCGATCAAGCAGCTTCAGTGATTCGTGTTTTCGCCACTCTAATGGCGCACCTGCCAACATCAACGGAAACGCCACATTTTCCCACACTTGCAGTGAAGGTAACAGGTTAAAATTTTGGAAAACGAGGCCAATTTCCTCACGGTGATAGAGCGCCATTTCATCGTCTGTAAACTGTTGAATGGCGTGATTACGAATACGAATCTCACCCCGTGTTGGCGGCTCTAAACCAGAAAGCATGTGAAGTAAGGTGGATTTACCAGCACCAGATGGACCAAAGATGACGATATATTCGCCTCGCTTCACACTAAAGCTAATTCCCTTAATTACCTCTAGGTAACTAATACCTTGACCGTACGCCTTGGTCAGGTTTAGACAACGGAAAACTTCCCCTTCTTCTAAGCCTAATCCCTCCGACATAGCCTGAGCCATAGGCGTTGAAAGTTCCGAAGGAGCCAGTTCTTGACCTAATTCCTTTTGAATTGCATCAATAAGCGGATCGTAAGGATCGATCGCTTTAGAGTCCTGCTGATAGGCCAACGTTGCTTCTGCTTCCGCATTCAATGTAGGTAAATCAGCCCCATCAAGTTTTTGAGGCAATTCCGAGGGCATCAGATGATTGTGCGGGTGATGAACCGGCGCTTTCCGCAGCCTTATTGGTAGTGGCCCCCACTTGGGCATACTGGTTATCTTCCGCGGCTGCGGCAACTTTTTCGGGAATTTCAGCATAGATAGGCATGCTGAGAATAAAGGTAGTCCCTTTTCCCTTCTCTGATTCTACAGTAATATTGCCCCCATGTTGACGCAAAATTGACTGAGCCACGTACATTCCAAGCCCAGAGCCATTAGCGAAGAGTTTGGAAGCCTCTTTTCCACGTGCAAAGCGTGTGAAAAGCTGCGCTTTTTCTGCATCGTCCATGCCAATGCCGCTGTCTGAAACGCGGATTTCGATCATTTCGCCAACTTTTTCTGAAGTTACTTTAACAAAACCAGACGGCGTATATTTGACGGCATTATCCACAAAATTATTGACCACCTGGTAGTAAGATTTTGGATCTAGATAGGAATCTGGAATGGTTCCCTTTTCTTCATAAGTCAGAGTCAGGTTTTTCTTGGTTGCCAACGGCTGTAGTGCATCAACCAAATCTTTACAAACCTTGCCATAGTTTGCCATTTCCCAGTTCAATTCTTTCCTACCTTGCTCAATGCGGGAAATATCTAACAGATCATTGACCATATCCACCATGCGCTTCGTGCTTTTGAGCGATTCTTCAAGCAGCTCTAGCTGTGCAGCGGGAATATTCAGGTGCGGCGCCTCCTCCACAATCATGGAAAGAGACCAGTGGATGATTGAAAGTGGCGTACGCAACTGGTGTGACGCGGTATTTAAGAAGTCAGTCTTTTGTTTATCCAATTGCTGGAGACGATTATTTACTTCTTCAATGCGCTTCTTGCTATCAAGCGCTTCCTTTTTCTGATGATACTCCTGGAAATAGAACTGCTTCAGCTTTTCAACCATGCCTTGGAATTCCCGCGAAAGTTGCTCCAACTCATCATGAGTATTAATGGTGGCATAGGCATTCAAATTACCCGCCCGAATAGCCAGAGCAGATTCCGTGAGAGCAATAATTGGCTTCGTTAAGCGTGAAGTAAGAAGATATGCCGAAATAATCCCCAGCAAGATTGCAAAGGTACCCAAATAAATGAACAAATGGGTCAGTTGGGTAAATTCACCATCCACCACCTGCTCGTCTACACCCAGACGAATGGTGTAAATAATCTGATTATCTTCAACGAAAGGAAAGGCGTAGTTATAGTATTCAACTCCACTTCGAGTCACTTTTCCCACCACGGTATCTTTTGTTTGCTGCAGCTGTGGCGTGAGGCTATCAGTGTATGTTTTTCCCTTTAGCCCATTAACACCAGGCACACTATCGTAGTAAACTTTATTGTCTTTATCTGTAAGGAGAATATATTGAACACCTTGCTGACCCTCAACCTTTTCTAAATCCTTTACTACACCTACCTCATCACCACTCTGGAACGTAGGAAAAATACTTGCTGCTAAGTTATCAACAAGAATTTTGTACGAATTATCAATGGTACTTACCAAACGTGGCTTTACCGTAAAATATAGCGTGCCCGCCAACAGACTAATAATTACGGTAATAAAAAAACCTTGCGCAATAGCAAAGCGTATCTTTACGCTGGTTTTAGGCTTCCAAACTTGGTCGGAAAACGCTGCGTACAAGTCCTCTCCTTTGATTTGTTAGGACGAAATGTCCTAAGGGTTGTTGTTCGGTTCGCCTGGTCGCAAGACTTCTGACATAGGCATGACTTCTTGCATTGAGGCAAAACTCTGATACGCCGAACCCTCCCCAGCAGGAGCAGGTGTTGCAGGTGTAGAAGCTGGGGCTGTAGGATCAGCCGGATTAGCAGCTGCTGGAGCAGCACCATCTTGAGCAAAAATTGCTTTGATTTTACTGAGAATTTCCGCTGGGGAAAACGCAGCTTTCACGATGTAATCAATAGCGCCAAGTGAATGCGCGCGTTCAACATCAGCTTTTTGGGCGAAGTTAGAAAATACAATCACCTTTGGAATAGGCTTTTGCTCTTGGCGAAGCTTTTCCAAAACATCAAAACCACTCATTTTTGGTAATAGGACATCTAGCAAGACTAGATCAGGTAACTGAGGCTGTGTAAGAATTTGGTATGCCTCCTCACCATCATAAGCATGGATTACCTCAAACTGTTCTTCTTCCAGTTTCATGCCAATAATCTTGGCCAACATTTGTTCGTCCTCAACCACCAAAATTTTTTGCATACAAGTAATCTTATGAAGCGGCTGCCGTACTGCTTTATTCTCGCATAGAATACTGGCACTCAGCAAGGCAGAGCATGGTACACTATGTATATGTCGTCTACCCTTGTTTTTATTGTGAGTATCACGGGGGCAGCTCTTGCCCTCATTATTGTGCAGCAATGGTTCCATATTCAGGCCCTTATTCAAGAAAAAGGTCTCCAGGAGCATAATTTATCGTCTCAGAAGAAACCTCAGTTTGATGCGTTTTTGACGGAAAGTCCGTTTCCACTCTGCGTTGTTGATCAAAGTGGCACCATTATGTGGGGAACCAGCCGATTTTGGCAGCACATAGATCCTCATCATTCTCATTCTTTGGCAGATATTGATGAAGAACTTGGAAGTTCACTGCAGGATATGAAGACCGATCAGGTTACTGCTAACCACTATCACCTGACCGTTCGTTCTGAAGATCCGCAAGATACCATGAAACGCAGACTCTACACCGTGGTAACGTGGCCCTACCAAAATGGTCGCACCAGGGGCTCTATTTTTTGTTTCTTTGAACAAACAGCTGCTCATCAACGTCAGCTTTCTTCGGCAGCCTTTGAAAATCAACTTATCCGGTATTTGGGCGAGCTCAGCACGAATCTTGCCAGCATTGCAAAAGATCCTCGCTCCGTGAGTCAAAAGAATATTCAACTTCAGGCAGATGAAGCACAGAAAGTGGTGGAATACTTGGGAGAAATGCACCATCCCATGCGCCGCCAATACGCACACGAAAAGGTAAATATTGCCACCATTTGCAAAGAATGTTTGCACGATGAACGCCAGGAGCTTCAAAAACACAAAATACACGTGGTAAATACCCTGCCACACAGCTGCGCGGCATATGGGAATAGTGAAGAGTTCAAGCTGGTCTTCCACCTCATTCTAGAAGCTATTAAAGAGCTGTCCGGGGATGATCAAGAGCTTCGCGTTCACCTTCGGGTAAACGGGCAACATGTTACCCTCAGTTTCCACCTGCCAGATGTTATTGTTGAGCAAGAATGGTTACATCATTTGTTCGGTTTTGGTAAAAAACAAGGACCCTTGGTGCGCTTTAACCGGCTTAAGTTGGCATTAGCCCAACAAATTACCTTGAAATATCATGGCCATATTTCTGCTTCTAGTGCTGAGCACCTGGGTACCGTTTTCGAGCTCGTCTTCGCCAATGCAGAAAGAGAAGTAGCGTAAGACCTCCAAAAATAGGCAAGAAAAGCCAGTGGTACGAATGGTGTTCTGAAAACTTCTTCCAAGGATGAATATACCAAGAGGGTGATGGGAAAGCTTGAGGAACAATAATCACTCCGCTCATGGGCACAAAAAGTACATGTGGGACAGAAAGTTTGAAAAAATGAGCAAAGATACTGGTATCTGCAAGAACAATTGGTGAAGGTTGTGGGGAAACACTGGGAAGAAGGCTTGGCAAGGCACTGGGTGAAGGACCACTGTCTTCAGGGACTGCTATGGCAAAAGGATGCCATATTTGAGTCTGATTAGCAGTCAATGTAAAGCTGAGCGGATCTGCCATATCTACCCAAGCACGTACGGTAGTATCTTGGAGTGCCGTAATGTTTACGGTGTAATCTCCTGGTTCTGAAGGTAATACCATCCAAATCATTTCTGGCGATACCGCTACATTGCCAATTTCACTATCAGAATCGAGACTAGTGCTACTACGACTTGTGCCGTCTGGCAATGTAATTTGTACCGTAACTGGACAATCAAAGAAAAACCACAACATGTCACTACTATTGCGCGTAAGTGGATTAGGAGTAGGAACGGGAATATATTGCTGAAAAGGATAGAGTGCTTGGATTACCTCTCTAGAGGCACTTTTGGGCAACTCTGCGTGCCCTCCAGTAGTAAGAATGTTTTGAACGCCATTAATAGTTGCACTTTGAAGCGGAACGGTACCATCTCCATTAGCAGTAAGAGCAGGCTGCTGGTCTAGTGGGAGTCCATCACGCCAGAGAAGTGACCTCTGGAGAGGACCAACATTAATAGAGGTAAGCGTAGATTCGGTTTGGGAGGCAACTGTTTTTACTGCTACTCGCTGCAAAAGGCTACTCTGAGTTGCCAAAAGAGATTCGGCTAGGGTGTTTTGATAGAAGAGATCTGAAGCAGAAAGTTGCACTCCTAAACGAATAATTGCCGGGTAAATAGGCAATAATTGCTGTACCGAAGGAAAATATTTTTGTATCACTGCCTGTGTAGATAAATTTTCATCACCTTGTTGATACTGATACCACCTCACCAGTGCCATAACATTTTGCCAATCTGGTGGCAGCACACCGGCTTCCCATATTCTGTACACCTTGGCTGACCCTAAATTTGGAGTGCCTATTTCCATGAGATTTACCACGTCTCCCTGGTAATTATCACTTTGAATATACTGCCGTGCCACTAAGCCTCCAAAAGAATGGGCAACCAAATTAACGACATTACTTCCTGTTTGTGCTTTTGCTGCGGCTATGGCTGGCAAAAGATATTGCGTAACAATAGTTTGAACCGGCTGACGCCAATCATAATAGGCTACGGTGGTAGGGATATTATTTTGACCTAGGTCTTGCAAGAAAGCTGTGTAAGCCGGCGTTACCCCCTGAAAAAACCGCCAGCCTGCTAATTCAGGCGAAGCTGGCTTGCCCTGAGTTAACTGTGAAAGGTTAATGGAAGTGCCATACCCTGGTACAAATACCACAGGGATTATTTGCGCGTTACAACTATCACTATTAAATTCCAACTGAAGTGTTGAAGCGCTGGTTGAGGTTTTTTGACCAAACTTACACCCGCGAGTATGCAAAATATTATTTTGTTTCATATCAATACGCTCACCCTCTATAAGCAGACCCAAAACACCATGCGGAACACTAATGCGCGTATCTTTGAAAAGGCTATCGTGAAAATTAACTACCGGTGAATTACCCTGAAGAATGACCCCCTCATTCCCCATTGCAGTTCCTAGGAGCCGGTTTTGAAACGTAATATTGTTAAGGTCATAACTGAAGAAATGGGTATAGCCTACCTGTCCCAAAACTAACGTATTCTGAATATTATCTTCCAAAAGAAGGTGCTCAAATTTTGTTCCTCCTTTTGTGGCAATAAGAGCATTTTGTGCTGAAGTAATGGTAAGCCACGAAAAAGATACCTGAGGACTTGTAGCATAAACACCGTTCCAGATACTGCCTGATTGTGCCTGCAGAACGGCCGGATTCTTTTCTGTGCCTGCAATTGTTAAGGTGCCATTAATAAGGAAAAGCGCTCCAGCCGTAAAAGTTAATTTTACCCCGGCCTCAATCTTCAAAGAGGTTCCCGCAGGAACTATGAGCGAACTTAAAAGATGTGGGTAGGTGCTTCCCGTAAATTTTTCACTGCCCGAAACCACATAGTCTTGTGGAAGGGTGTCAGCAAAAACAACTTTAGGAAAAACACATCCAACAATCAGAAAAAATATGAAAATAAAACGGCGCATAACCCAAGCCTACGCCGCAAAAATTACCTTCCCCTGACGCTATGATGAACCTAGTGTGATATTTCTTACTGAGCCGCTAGCCACACTATTCTAGGATCAAGGAGAGATTCTGCATGCACAGATTCTTCCATGCGAAACGTAAACATATCCAACAGCCACGCCATTTTACTGATGCCGTTTTTGGTAAGTACCTCCATTTCCGCCAACAGATCAAGAGCATACTGAGCAGTGGTATGAGGAAGATGTGTTCGGTAGCGCTGCCGTAAGACACCGAGTAGTACGAAATATGGACCCATATCAGACTCTTCGTCCCATGTACTCAACAGAAAACGTGCACGCTGCCATTGCTGCTTTTCTATGGCATTTGCCACTTCAAATGGGGTGGCATTGGCCTGTATTGGTTCTGCACACCGTTGAATGTCAGCAAGGGTAATAACACTCCCTGTGGCTGCCAATAACGCACTCTCAAGCACGTTCCAGGCCCATGAGCGTCGCATATCCACGGGCATTACTTCATTGCTCCTTATTCTTGCAGATGAGCGTTGTTCCTTTTCCATCTCTTGCAGATAATTCTCCAAAAGGCGGCTTGCTGCAGATTCAAGACTATATCCCTCTCCTTCCAGATACGCTGCCGCTTCCCGCATCAGCTCTCTATTCTGAGGAACCATGAAATCATAGTGCTTAGCTGTTCCTTGCTCTTCATGTTCTTGGAACCATTTTGTAATGACATGATCTGCAGGAAGGTTTTTTTCTTCCCAAATGAGGAGCGTCACATCGTCACGTTCCTGCTTGACTAATTGGCTTGCTATTTTCAATAGCGCCTCACTATATGAACCTCGTTTCCCCTTTTCTTGGCCTGTGGGACGATAAACCACATACAACGAAGGTGTAGGAAATAATGATTGTTCGGTAATGATTTGACCAAGTGCCTCTTGCAGATCTTCATAGGAGCCCTTATCGAAATACAGCCGATGATGGGAGAGATCTGCATGCTTTTCTACAAATGCCTTCTCCCAACGTTGAAGCGAACGTCTACTCATGAGAGCGTCGTTTCCATGAAAAAGAAAAATTCGAGCTTTGGAAGCTGTCTTTGCCATGCTAGACTTCTTTCTGTAAGTGAAAACGCAGTTCTTTCTGCGTAAGTACTACAATGCTTTTTGGCAAACTAACCCGTGCGTCATGTTTCGCACGATTCTCTTGCCACCTTTGGCAAAATTTCTCAGCAAAACCTGCAATTGGCCAGAGTAACCATTCCCCTAAACGCTGAATAAGCGGTATGTTCATTACAGTCTTATGGATACGGACACTGTACCCATAATTGGCCATCCATGCGTTCTGCCTGCAATATTCTCCATAGACTGAAGGCATAGCGGCTAATGGGATAAGATTATGAAAAACGCGTGCGTGGTAACTATCATGTGGAGTAATTTCGGTAAATTCCGTTGTAGCGTAACGATTGAGACAGACTCTACCAGCAACATAGTTACCGTGACGGCGCATGCCTAGGACATGCACCAAAAGCGTGGTAAGCGCTCGAGTAAAAAAGATGTGATTAGGCGCCGTAACAATGTAGAAGTCAATATCGCTCTCTGCATGTACACTCCCCGTTGCCATGGAACCATTGAGACCAATGAGACGCACATATGGCACAAAACGTAGCCACCAAGCGGCAATCAGAGCTTTGCGCCAATACTTCTGCCACGTTATATAATCCATGCTGCCACTATAGCAAGTCTCAGCGAGGAGCGTATTTGCTCACTTGCTGTTGGTCCCGCTGAATATCACGTTCACGTAGAAGTTGGCGCTTATCATATGATTTGCGGCCGGCTCCAATGCCAATTAACACTTTGGCCCAACCACGCTTCATGTATACCCGCAGTGGCACTGCCGTTTTCCCTTTTGTTGAAAGTTCTTCCGCTAAAAAGCGAATTTCTTTTGCATGAAGCAACAATGGGCGTGAACGCTCGGGATCTCCGGCATCACTTAAGTGCATGCCAATCAAGATAGGCTGAGGCAACTCTTGTCCATTATTTTTCAAGAGCTTCACATACGCGCCTGTTAGTTGGATACGATCTGCACGGATAGATTTAATCTCTCCGCCATCTAATACCATGCCGGCTTCTAGCGTTTCTTCAACGGCAATATCAAAACGAGCACGACGATTTTCTGCCACCGGGGGACGCTTCATCTAATCCTCGTCCGACTGTCCAACCTGCTCCCAGAGGGTGCGCAAATTAGGCCAGTCTGCTACTACCACAGAAATAATTGCTGCCACTGGCAACGCAATGATGGCTCCCACAAAACCAAAGAGACTGATTCCAATAAGAATAGAAAGAATGACAAGCACTGGGGAAAGTCCCACAACCCGACTCATCACATTTGGCGTAATATAAAAGTTTTGAATCTGTTGAATAACAAAGTAATTGACCACAATTACCAAGATAATTTTCAAGATGCTTTCTGTAGTAAGCGCGAGTACAAAACCAGGGAAAACTCCTATTACAGGACCGATATACGGAATTGCCTCACCAAGTCCTGACCAAATCCCTAGAGCAAGTGAAGAAGGAATACCAATAATAAGGTAAGCAATGATATTCAAAACCGCCACTGTCAACATGATAGTAAGTTGACCACGGATCCAGGCACCCAACTGAATTGAGATTTTTCGAACGGTATTATATGCCGCACGGTAACGATCTGCAGGCAAGACTTGATGGAAAAATTCGCGGGCATTTTTTTCCTCCAAAAGGAGGTAAAAACTTAAAATGAGACCACTGACCAGTGTGGCAATACCGCCAAACACTTGAAGAAGCGTGCTATAGAAGTTTCCACTGAAAGTTGAAACGCCGCCACTTAATTGAGCAATGGAATCATTTAATATCTTGCTGTACTTAGGCGTATTCAAAGAAGCAACTAACGGTTTTGCCTTAGCAAGCAGCTCTGGCATAATCTTGGTCAATTGGTTCATCTGCTCTAGCAGCGTTGGCACAAAGAGGTACGAAAGAACAATGAAAAACGTAATGATGAGTACAAAAAAGAACGTCACCGCAATGCCACGAGACATATGCCGTTGCAACGCTTTTACCGATGGATTAACGGCAGCTACAAAAATAAACACCACAAACACCATGAAGATGATGTCCCGCAATGTGAATGCCGCCCAAATGGCAATGGCCATAGCAAGAAGCTTCAGGAGAGCTCTCCATGTTATATCAAACGCAATAATCTGTGGTTCTTTTTTTTCCATATGCCTACTATATCAAAAGAGAATTAAAGATGACATTGAAAAACAAATCGGTAAGGTTGGGCAGAGCTCCTTGTTCATAAGTCCTCAATTGTTTTTTCAATGTCATCTTTAATTCTTAGTTGAGAATGAACTGGCGCCCCCAACAGGAATCGAACCCATATTTTTCCCTTAGGACGGGACTGCTCTATCCATTGAGCTATGGGGGCAAGTGAGGAACAATAGAAAAGCTAGCTTTTCTATTGGATCCGAACGCGCCCACAATGTCGCTTTCCGACATGGGGGCTCGTTCGCTACTCAAGACCTACTCTAACAGAAAAACACCCTTTCGGGTGCCTTTTCTTTGTTCTGAGTAAGAACTATTTAACCAAACTGCGAAGCGCTTTACCGGCGCGGAAGCGAGGCAAACGAAGCTGAGGAATTTCAATATGCTTTTGAGTGTGAGGGTTTACACCACGACGTGCCTGACGAAGGCCAACGTCAAACGAACCAAATCCCGTGATGGTGACTTTTTCGTTTTGGGAAAGAGCATCTGAAACAAGATCTACAACTGCGTTAACACCAGCAGCAGCTTCTGCCTTTGACAGACCTGTTTTCTTTGCAACAGCAGCGATCAGTTCGACTTTGTTCATGGACTCCTCCGATTTAGCTTACTGATGTAGTGAAACGGCGAATATGCTGAATGGATGTTGTCTGCTTTTTGGCAAGGTCTATCGTGCAGAAAACCGCTCCTAGCTCACATTCTCCTTCACCTAGACTATAGGTCCACGGTAGGCCTGTCAAGAAACTTTTGAGGACCTCTGTTTTTTCTGCTCCTAGACTTGAATCTTGCGGACCAACCATTCCCAAATCAGAGATGAAACCAGTGCCTTTTGGCAAGATTTGAGCATCTGCCGTAGGTACATGTGTATGGGTGCCAACAACTAATTGTGCACGCCCATCAACATACTCGGCAAACATTCGCTTTTCACTAGTAGCTTCCGCATGGAAATCAATCAAAACAACGTCTGCTTCAGGCTTTTCTTTGAGCAATTCGTCAATGACCAAGAAAGGATTATCTACCTGTGAACGCATGAATACGCGTCCTAGCATATTAATAAGTCGAACACGTTTACCTTTGACCGTGATATCCAGGAAACGCTTTCCCGGCGTGCCGTGAAAATTGGCCGGACGCACCATGATGCAATCTGGTTTATCCATTTCACGCATCATATCTGGCTGTTCCCAAACATGATCTCCCATGCTAAAAGCATCAATGCCAAGGTTTTTGAGATATTCGTAGTGTTTAGGCGAAAGGCCATGACCGTGTGTGGCATTCTCAGCGTTTGCAATAATGAGGTCAGGGTTAAATTCTTCGCGTAACTGGGGCAATAGTTCGGCCACAGCTTTGCGACCAGGTTCACCAACAATGTCACCAATGAAGAGGAGTGATATTTCCATGTGACTACTTTAGCGGAAAAGGCTTGGGTTGCCCATATCGACAGTGACAATCTTTTTTGGTAAAAAGATTTCATGCCAACGTTGACGTTAATTCAAGCTGGACAGACGGTATCTATCACGGCAAGCATGCGGACTCAACTCCGCGGCCACTTCCCAGAAAAGGACATCACAGCAGACTATCATGTCCTCAGCACCCGGGATGACAAGGAGGCCCAAATCTTCTTTGCCAAAGAGCAAACATGGTTTCCCATTGACCAGCTAAGCCTGGTTGCCTAGTTACCCCAAAAGCGCCGGCCCTCTAGGGCACGGCGCATTTTTTATTTCCCACTACTTTTCTAGGCAGCAAACGCTTGGTGGCGGGTTTCGCGAATAACATTTACCTTCACCTGACCAGGATATGTGAGGTCTTGCTCAACCTTGGCGGCGATTTCTTTGGCAAGTTTGGCGGCGGCTAGATCATCAATTTCGTTTGGACGGACATACACGCGCACTTCCCTACCAGCCTGAATGGCGAATGATTTGTCTACACCTGGGAAAGCGTTGGCTGTACTCTCAAGTTCACGGAGACGCTCAACATACTCTTCGTAATTACCACGACGAGCGCCAGGACGAGCGCCTGAAATGGCGTCGGCGGTCTTTACAATCCATGCCTCTGTGGTTTGCGCAGGCACGTCGTCATGGTGCGCAATGATGGCATGTGCCACATCTTCACCTAACTTGTACTTACGAGCAATATCGGCGGAAATGTGATGGTGAGGAGCCTTAATGTCATGATCCAAGGCCTTGCCTAAATCGTGCAGTAAGCCTGCCATACGAGAAAGTGGTACGTTTGCACCAATTTCTTCGGCAATGAGACCAGAAATTTTGGACACCTCAATGGAGTGCGCCAACATATTTTGACCATAACTGGTACGAAATTTCAGTTGACCCAAAATGCGAATGATTTCTTTTGGAAGACCATTCACCTTGGCCTCTACCACGGCAGCCTCACCAGCTTTGCGAATGGTAATATTCACCTCTTCAGTAGCCTTCTGAACCACCTCTTCAATGCGTGCTGGCTGAATGCGGCCATCACGGATTAACTGCTCTAAGGCTACGCGACCAATTTCACGGCGGACTGGATCAAATGAGCTAATCAGAACGGTATCTGGACTATCATCAATGAGGAGATCAACGCCGGTTGCCTTTTCGAATGCAATAATATTCCGGCCTTCCTTACCAATAAGGCGGCCTTTCATTTCTTCTGTTGGAATGGTCACAGCAAATACGGTGTTTTCGGCGGTAACATCTGAAGCAATACGAGCCAAAATAGTAGAAAGACGCTTACGTGCCTCATTTTCTACTTCTGTTTCCGTAGCCTCATCAAGAGCCTTCATCTTCTTCAAAATGTCATCTTTCTGGCTCTTTTCTACCAAGTTCAGGAGAGCCGTTTTGGCTTCATCCTTCGTCATTTTGCTAATGCGCTCTAGAGAGGCTTCTTGCTTCTCACGAATATCTTTGACAGCATCTTTAAGCTTGGTAAGCTCATCATTTTTTTGCTCCCACTCTTTGCGCTGTCTTTCTAAATCTTCCAAGCGTTTGTCTGCCTGCTGTTCACGAATTTGAATGGCTTTTTCCAGATCTTTTACAAAATTCTGACGCTGTTCTGCTTCATGAAGCAGTTCATTTTTTCGCTTTTCAGCCTGAGCTTCTGCATCTTTCAATAAGCGCGCAGCCTCTTTATCGGCCTGATTTGCTTTTCCTTTTCCACGTTGCGAGGTAACTGCAACGCCAGCACCGCCACCCACAAGTACGGCGACAAGCGCAATAATAAATTCCATGAGACTCCTTTGCCCCTATGCCTACACAAATACCCCTACCCAATCAACCTGATAAGACTTACAATTTCTGGTTTCTTGGAGTAGATAAGACAATTTGCATAAGAATGAGACATCTTTTAGGGAAGTAATATCGGTAAGTGGTGCACGAATGCACCTAGTGGCACTATAGCTGAGCTCGTTCATATTTGCAATTTACAGGGTAAATTGTGATTACTTTGTCAGAATATTTTGGACTGCCGTTATCAAAGCTACTTTTGGAAATGGAATATAATATGTGCTTGAAAATAGATTTTAGACATGCAATTGTCAGTGCATGATATCATTAGAGAATCGCGTCACTGTTCTGGAAGAAAAAATGACTACATTAGAGAATAGGATAAATAATCTAGGTGAGTTATTTTTAGACACCTATAAAGATACCCATCCCAATAATCAGAATTTTATTAATCTCAAAGAAAGCTTGTTGAAGGCTGGCAAATCAATTAGGCCACTTCCTCTTTAAATCTTCATTGACCTTTGTGCTCTTTTCAGATAACGTAGTTGGAGTCCGATAGAGTAAATACTACGGAATAAATAGAGGAATTATTTTCCAAAGATTCGGGGTCCGATTTACTTCGTAAATCGTCTCCCTCCTCAACTTTCCCATGGAAATGCAAGCATTTCCCCGTGAAAGTTTCGTCGGGGTATAGCACAGTTGGCTAGTGCGCCTGGTTTGGGACCAGGAGGTCCCCAGTTCGAGTCTGGGTACCCCGACCATTGCGGGTGTCGTATAATGGTAATACCTCAGCTTTCCAAGCTGATGCCGCGGGTCCGATTCCCGCCACCCGCTCCAAAATTTCAAAATTTGGTGGGTAAAGTAGTTCACTACAAATACGCGGAGGCCATGGTGTAGTGGGGACGCAAGCTAGCCACTACATATGCAATTCATGCACTAGGTATAGATGTTTGCAAATACGTGGAGGCCATGGTGTAGTGGTAACACAACAGATTGTGGATCTGTTATCACGGGTTCGATACCCGTTGGCCTCCCCAAAAGAATGACACTCACTGCAAAGTGGGTGTTTTTCTTTTGAGTAAGAAGTACCGTACAATAAACCCATGTTGTTACTTCAGGTTATTGGCTTCACATTCTTGGCTTCGCTTGCCACTGGTTTAGGTGCATTGCCTTTTGTGTGGTTCCCAAATTTGGGAAAGGCGTGGATTGGTCGTTGCAATGCGCTTGCGGCAGGAGCCATGCTGGGTGCCAGCATTATTCTTCTGAAAGAAGGCTGGGTAATTCAACCCAGTGGCCTGATTGTCGGCTTAATTGCGGGTGCTTTTTTCATTTCTACCGTTAAGCGCGCTTTAAAAAAGCGGCCGAAATTATCAATTACCAGTATCAAGGGCGTAAATGGCCGACGCGCCCTGCTCATCATTGCAATCATGACATTGCATTCATTTGCAGAAGGCGTCGGAATGGGTGTTTCTTTCAGTCAGGGAATTGCCTTTGGCCTCCTTATCACCCTGGCTTTGGCAATTCATAATATTCCGGAAGGATTGGCGGTAAGCGTGACACTGGTACCCAAGAAAACCAGTGTTGCCAGGGCTGCAATGTGGAGCATCTTTTCCAGCCTTCCCCAGATGATTACTGCAGTTCCTGCGTTTCTCTTTGTACAACAGTTCCAGCCTTTTGTGGCACCAGGAATTGGATTCGCAGCTGGTGCCATGATTTGGATGTGCATTGATGAGTTGTTACCTGAGGCTGTTAGTGGCACCGGAATGGCTACTACTTCCCTCTATACAACGGGCGCAACTCTTCTCATGATTATTTTGGAGCGGCTAATTCCTTAATCTGGTAGAATCTGGTAGATTGAATCAGAGTTTTTACTAAACGAATGCCCCTGCGTCGCTTCGTGATACTGTGCACTCGTTCGTTCAACAGAAAAGAAAGCTCACTTTCTTTTCTGTTTCACTCACTCGCGCCCGTAGCTCAGTGGATAGAGCATCTGTCTTCGGAACAGAGGGTCGGGGGTTCGATCCCCTCCGGGCGCGCCAAATAAAAAGACCATAGTATGGTCTTTTTTAGCGCCCGGAGGGGATCGAGTACCTACCAGAAGTGTCATATGCTGGTAGCATATGACTATAACCGATCCCTTTAATCAACAACTGTGCAAAAAATCCTAGAGTTACGCTATTCATTCTGTTAGTATGGGTCCCGTATCGCTACGCGATACTCGGGCCTCGCTCGCTCAACAATAGAATGCTAGCATTCTATTGTTTCACTCACTCGTCCCGGTAGCTCAGCGGATAGAGCAGAAGCTTTCTAAGCTTTTGGTCGCTGGTTCAAGTCCAGCCCGGGACGCCAGAACAAAAATAGGAAGGTGTGAAAAAACAATTGAGGATTTATATAGAAAGAGCTCTGCTCTTCTTATCCGATTTGTTTTTTCACACCTTCCTATTTTTTAATGTATAAATTTATTCTCGGATGCCCAGGCGTTCGCTTAGGCGGGCTAGTGGTTTTGGTGCCCACCAGTTCCAGTGGCCCATGAGACGCATGGTGGCTGGTACTAGGAGCATGCGTACAACGGTTGCGTCAATGAATACTGCCATAGCTAGTCCCACGCCAATTTGCTGCAAAAGTGAAATTTTACTGGTGGCGAAGAGGCCAATGACTACTACCATGAGAAAAGCAGCAGATGTAATGATTGAAGCGGTTTTCTGCACTCCGGTTGCTACGGCCACAACATTATCATGTGTTTGGTCGTAATTTTCCTTAATACGGGAAAGTAGGAACAGCTCGTAATCCATAGCTAACCCAAACGCAATGGCGAAAATAAGCACAGGCTGAGTGGCATCAATAGAACCTGGAGCTACCAGGTGTAGCGTGTTGGCCAAATGGCCGTCTTGGAATACCCAGACCAGCACACCAAATGCTGCAGTAAGTGATAGGAAATTGATAATCACCGCCTTAATAGGAATGACCACGCTACCCAACATGAGGAAAAGTAAAATAGCTGTTGCGCATGCGGCAATGAGCAATGCATACCCAATGCGCCCTTCTAGACTAGTAAGCAAATCAACTAGTTGGGCAGTTTCGCCGCCTACCTGAGCCTGCAATCCTGTAGGCACAGAAAGAGCACGAATTTGCTTGACGACACTTTGCGCGTCAGAAGACTGAGGTGCGTACTGCAAATTCAAATTAATAATCTCATCAGATCCTGATATATAGAGACCCGCGGCCTGACTTGCAGCCGGTGAGGCTAAGGCATATGCAGATTCAGCCGGGGTAAGAGTAGTTACGCCAACTTTTTGTTCTAGGTCATCAATGGTTACAACGCCTTGAATTGCCTTTAATTTTGCTTCGTACTCTCGCACTAATGCCAGGTTTGATGCGCTCAATGGATTGCCCGTAACGTGCACCAAAACTGCAATTGGCGTGCTATTTCCACCGCCAAAATCATTGTTTAAGGCATCGCTTACTTGGCGACTACTGAGACTTTCAGGAACAGAAGAAACGTCAGTAGTAGAAAAATGAACGCGGAGGAACGGCACCCCTAGGAAGAGCAGAATTGCCATAGTTGCAACAAAAACCGCAACTGGGCGATGCATGACGCCATGACTAAATTGATACCAAAAACCGTGACCTGTTTCTTCTTTTTTGAGAGAACGGCCAAAAAATGGTACAGGCAAGGCATTGACTTTATGTCCCAATAATCGCAACACGGCAGGCAGAATGGTGAGCGCCAAGATCATAGACATGGCTACCGCAGCGGCTCCACCCAAACCCATGCTCTTTAAGAAGGTTTCAGGGAATACTAAGAGACTAAGCAAGCTGAGAATAACGGTAGTAGCACTGAAGAACACCGTTCTACCCGCTGATTGCATGGTGGCCGTAAACGCTTCAGGAACCTCTTTCCCCTGGCGCAGCTCTTCCCGGAACCGACTAATCATGAAGAGGCTGTAATCAATTGCCAGACCCAATCCCAACAGCGTTATGACGTTGATGGAATAGACGGAAATACTTGTTACGGTGGTGAGCAATCGTACAATAAACAAAGCGCCCACAATACTAGAACCACCTATAACAAGTGGGAGTAAGCCGGCAACTACACTACCAAATACCAAGATAAGCAAGATGGTAAGGATAGGAAACGAAAGTGATTCTGCATGTGCAAGATCTTTGCCTACCTGTGCATTAATTTGATCACTGACTGCTACCGAACCTCCGTAGCGTACCTCTACTGGACCTGATTGAGCGATAGCTACCAAATTCTTGTAGACCGTATCTTGTTCTGCCTCAGTTCCATTCATGGTAATGGCGGCATAGGTCTCCATCTGGTTTTTGGAAAGGAGCGTTGGAAGACCCGTTGAATAGTAATCCGCCACACTTACTACATGGGGCTGCTTGCGAATTATTGCCAGCTGGCTATTCACCGCGGCAATAAAAGCGGGGTCGGTTGCTTTTAATGTACTACTGGAAAAAAGCGCCACCATTTGTACCTGCTCTTTGGTAAATTCGTTGGCAACCTTGGTGGAAACTTGGGTAGATTCTGCGTCAGGGTCATTAAATCCCCCACCTGAGAGCTTGGCAAACACCCCTAGTCCATATACAGCGCAAAGAGCAAGAATAACTAAGCTAGTAATAAGCACAGCACCTGCGCGACGATTTATAAGACCGGTGAGTTTCGTAAGCATGGTTTTTTGTTTAGGATTGCCTTTATTGTATCGTAGCAAAAATGAATTTATTACCCTACCCTTAGGGGGCAAATTCTGATACGGTGAGAAAGCACATAAATTCCTGTCATGAAACAAAGTCTCAAATTCACTATCGCCTTTATTACCTGCTTCTTTTTGCGTTTAATTCCGTTCCGCCCTGCCAACGTTGAACCAATTATGGGCACCATGATGCCATTTGCCAAAAAGTACGGACTCATTACTAGCGTGCTCTTCTCCTTTGGATCTATCATGCTCTATGACGCCGTCACCGCATTTGGCACCTGGACATGGAGCGTGGCCATTGTGTACGCCTTGGTAAGCATTGGTGCCACGTTCTACTTTAAGAATCGTGATGCTTCCCGCGCCAACTTCGTCATCTACGCCATTATTGGCACCTTGGTTTTTGATGCGCTTACCGGCCCTATCATTCCAAGTGTTTTCCAACACGGTAACTTCTGGGCACTTACCGTTGCTCAGGTTCCATTCACGCTTAGTCACTTAGCCGGCAACATCATCTTTGCGGCGGTATTGAGCCCACTCATCATGAAATACTTTGTTCTCAATCCTTACTGGGATCTGCCCAGTCTTGCCGAGCTCAAACAAAAACAGCCTGCCAACTAGCAGGCTGTTTTCTTAAGAATGAATACTCTTAAAGGTTAGCGTATTTCCATTCAATAGTATCCGTTGACTTTGAGGTATATGCATCGGCTCCTACACTTGCATCGGTTCCGTTCACCATGAACTCCCAATAGTGCTTGCTGTCAGCAGCCAAACCATTAATTGAGTCTACAGAATCACCAAAACTGTAGTGCGTAGTGGTCACCGTATACTTGGCCTTCAAGAGAGTCATGGCTGTTTTGCCATCTTCACCTTTGTAGGTAAGATCTTTGACCTGTGGTGCTGGCGTGGTGCTAGCAGCTACTACAGGTTTCGTATCTTCTTCGTGACGATGAATAGCATACCCAGCTACACCTCCAATGAGGAGAATCACAATAACTACCGGCAAAATTCGCTTCCAATTCATACAACTTCCTTCACCTACCTTTTGCGAGCACAAAAGGCATTACAAATAATTTCCTGCTCGGGAATGAGTGAACTTAGATGGGTATCTGACTTGTGCAATAAGCACTTACAGTAGCGGCACTGTGATCGATTTTCACGATCTTCCCCACACGTCATGACGGACATGACTTAAGCTTCTTAATTGTCAGAGTGACCCCATTACGGTATCAGGTATTGGAAAAAGTGGCTATAGGATATAAGCAATTGAGCTTCGAGAGATTTTCTGGTAAAGTAGGCGAAGTGTTTTGGAGATACTATAAGCAAGAAGGGTCATATCGCTTCGCGATATGGGTCTGTCATACAGGATGGGTCATATCGCTTCGCGATATACGACCCAATCGTTCGCCAAATGAAAATGCAAGCATTTTCGCTTGGCTCTCTCATGGGTCTATAGCTCAATGGTAGAGCAGTGCCCTCTTAAGGCATTGGTTCTGGGTTCGAGTCCCAGTGGGCCCACCAACGGCGCCATCGTCTATCGGTTAGGACACCAGATTTTCAATCTGGGAAGACGAGTTCAACTCTCGTTGGCGCTACCAAAGAAAAAGAACCATTCTTAAGCTGGTTCTTTTTCTTTTGCTTAATCAATTCAATGAAACAGCTATACTTGAGTAATGACTAATACTTATCCTCGTGTTGTATTTATACGCCACCTTGGCTGGGGCATAACGCTACCAATAACAGTTATCTGGCAACTGAGCCATGGGATTACTTTGGCACAGGTAGGTGCAATTATTTCGCTTGCCCTCATTTTTCAACTTATTATTGAGGTACCCACTGGGCTGTTGGCTGACCATATTGGTAGATCGAAAGTCATCTTTATAGGTTCACTACTCCATGTTGCAAGTATCACAGTATTTGCTCAAGCTACTACTTTTTGGCTATTTCTTATTGCTGCTCTTCTGCAAGCTGCTGGTTGGGCACTTATATCTGGGGCAGACGAAGCTTTTATCTATGATAGTCTTCGACAGCACAATCTAGAAAAGACTCTAAGGAAAGTTTTAAGTAAAGTAAGTATTGCCGATGAATCTGGGACATGGGTTGGACTCCTCCTTTCAGCGCTATTTATTCATTTTTACTCAATTCATACCTCACTTCTTCTTGCTGGTCTCCTCCTTACTATTAGCCTAGGAGTAGCCCTCTTTACCTTGAAGGAACCGCCTAAACCAGAGGGAGAAGCACTCCCTATAAAACCATCTCTCGGTACCTTTGCGAAAAAACATAAGCTATTCATCATTTTTTCTCTTGCCATGGCATTTTTATATGAATCAGGCAGACTCTTGTGGCAACCGCAGCTCCTTCATTTGGGATTTCAAACAAACCAGTTAAGTATTCTTTATGCATGTCTAGGCTTGTTTTCAATTGCGGGAGCCCACGCTGCCGGACATAAACGTATTCAAAGTAGTGCCCAAATCCTCATCTGGCTAGGATTGATTCAAGTTCTCAGCCTAGCAGCTTTTGCTACAGAGCAAAAAATTCTCAGTTTAGCTGGTATAGCTCTTTTTCTCTTTATCGAAAAAATACGCCGCGTTATTCAATCAGACTGGATCAATAGTCACGTTACATCTTCATTGCGAGCCACAATTCTTTCAATGAATAACCTTACTCAAAGTGTTGGCGGAGCACTCTTTGCTGTTATTATTGGGAGTGCAGCCGTACAATCATATACTCTGGGTTTTGTGAGCCTCATTGGCATCAACTTCATCGGCATCGCTGGGCTATTTGTGGTTCTTTTTTACGAACGTTCCGTCCAAGCTACAAGCCCCGCTGCGCTCTAAACTCATTCCACGTTGTAACAACGTCTTGGGAAGGATGTATAGCAGCCGTGATGGTTTCGACACCAGATTCTAGAAGATGCCTGTAACCTTGCGTATACACAGCTCCCAAACCAGTCCAAGGCAAATATTTTTGCGCTTCTCGTGAAACCTGATCAAATGGTAAGCCAAGCGTATCGCTTATTTCATGAGCTGCTTCTTCAAAAGTTGCCCCGTTTATTATAAGAAAATCAGCATAGAGCCGTGCTGTACGCAGTTTGAATTCGTAAGATCGATCTTGAATAATCCAGTCACGTAATTCTTCAGGTGACATTCCCTGTTCTTCAATCTTTAGAATCTCAGCTAAACCCTGTGCAATTTTTGGTTCATCTATCACAAGGTTTGTAATAATTCTTTCAGAAAGTACTGCTACTGATTCAAAGAATGCGCGCTCAGCCATGGTGTCTGTATACCGAAATACTCCTTTAGCCTGCTCCATCTTATCCAGGTGGGTGAGATGCGCCACGTTATGAGGAATATCAAAAGAAAGCTGTGTGGCCCTATCGTACGAACCTGGGGTAGTATAATCCAATCCTTCAGCTGTAGGCGTCCAAAATAGATGATACATTTCAGCTCGTCCGGTAGTATAAATTGAGGTCATCAGGTTGGACTTCACTCCCAACACCTCATTCCTAACATAGGTAATTAACTCTCGTGTTTCGTCAGCACTCACGTTCTGTTTGAGTGAAACAGGAATATCGGGATGAGTTGTTTCCTTACCCCACCTTTGCAATTCGTCTTCAATTGAAAGTGTTGCCTCCACCCACATATTGGGAAGTTGATAAGCTTGCGCAATAGATGCGCTATCAATAAGCATCTCTGATTTAGCAGCACCTTCTAAGTACTTACGACAGGCTATCTGATGATCACTCAATAGCCTAAGTCCTTTTTCTACTTGTGAAGACCTCAGTACTTCACCTGCTGAGCCATTTCTTAGTTGGTGTATGAGTCGCTCATCAAATTGAAGGGTAGCCATAAGTAGCTCAGGACTTGTGTGAGGTACTTCAGGAATATCTTTCGTATCCAATCTTTCTATAGCGTGATCAAACAGCTCAGATGACTGAGCTGTAGTGATATCACTTTTATCTGGAATTGCCATTCTACCCACGGCACTTGCAAGAACATTGAGTCCGTATGTTTTTGCAGGATCTTTATTACTACTTACTTCAACAGGAATTGAGAAGGGTCTCTCAGGCACGTATTTGTGTAATTAATTCACCAAATGTACTCGTGATCTCGGTATAAACATCGTGAATATGAATACTATCAAAAAGCGTGGAGGTAATAGCAATAGTTGTAGCTGAAGGTACTGTTTCACCAAAGCGGCTCAAAGCAGCTTGAGCTATCTCACGCGCAACATCTTCTGTAAATTGTGGGCGCTGTAGCGCTCGTACTACAAGATCGTGTTCATCGGGACGTTTAAGGAGCTCAAACACTAAATGGCAGCTTTCATTGAGAATAGTGTAAAGAGCTCCATGAGTAACATCATCGGCATTTTTATCAAGAACAATAGTAGCTAGTCCCCGCTGCGTATGCGTACCAGAATTGGTAACTGAAAGAATTTGTCGAATCTGGTCAAGACTTAGGCCCATTTCGCGCAACTTAGGAACCACAGCAAACTTAGTATATGTTCTTGTACAAGGACAGGCTGTCATATTGAAAGCGGTCATACCAATTTTGATAGATTCAGTGGCATGACTGCGATGACATTCAACCGTCAGTATAAGTCGATCATGCGAGGTCCTCTGGGTTTTCACTGTTTTACGGTTTGCAAGATAAAAACCTTCAAGTTCAACATATGCGGCCTCTGCAGACTGCACCTCCTGCAGGCGCTTGGCTAGTTGACTGGCAAATGATTCAAGAGATTCGTGACGCTGATCAACAAGCTCAAAAAGGGCTTCTTCACATCGAGACATATGGATTCCTCGATGTCCTTGTAGACTTACCTGCATCCCAACCTTGCAGTAAACAGGCACATACTCTTCGGAAAAGAGAGACCGCACCGTAATATACGCAAACTGGTTAACAATACCTGCTTTATTTATTGAGAAAGGCTGAAGAGGAATTGAAGAAGGAACATCAGTAAGCTCATCAAGAAATGCAGCGTAATCTGCTACATCGAGCTCATTTTGCTGTAGCTGGTGATTAACGGGGTCAATTACTCCATTATTTATTGTGTTGTCCATATTGTTATAACTTACTAATTATATCAAGCACCGTGAAACGTTTCTTGAAAGGTATGATTGGGAGAAGTTTTAAAAACCATTTATCTCTTCCGACAGTAACAACAGGCTTAGCACGCTTAAGTCCCTTCATAAACTCCTCTACTACTTTTTCTGCAGAATAAAGTTGTCGTGTACCTTTCACCGATTGATAAAAGCTCTCCATCCCGGCTCTCTGAAAAAAATGCGTGTCCGTTACACCGGGTCTCAAAATTGAGAAGGAGACAGGCTGGCCTGCGTACTCCATACGCAGCGATTCACAGAGGCCTTCAAGTCCAAATTTTGTTGCACTATAAATAGACATATTAGGAAAGCCAATTTTCCCTGCTAAGGATGTCACAAAGACAGTTTGTAATAGTTCTTTAGATTTTCTGTTTTTTAAGAATCCACGCGTCAAAGCTATGGGCGCCAAAAGATTGGTTTCAATAACGGTCTTAATTTCTTCCTCAGTATGATCCTCAAAAGGCTTGGAGTAACCAACACCTGCAACATTAACCAATAAATCAATAGAGCCCACTGATTCAAAGAGCGAATCCCTGTCAGATTTTTTAGAGATATCCACGACAGAAGCGTGAAAAAATTGACCATACTCCCCTGAAAGCTCCTTTTCTGTTTGCTCAAGCTCTACGTGATTTCTACCCACGCCCACCACGTGAACTCTAGCTCTACAAAGAGCTTTGGCTATTTCACGACCGATACCAGAGCTTGCTCCGGTCACAACAGCTCGCTTATAGATTAATTCATTCTGCATGATGAGAAGGAATGATACGTACTCTGTACAAAAAACGGTCCGGATTATCAAAAAAGGTACGCGCGTGGAGCAATCGATGGTTATTAACAAAAATTGCTTCACCAGGAAGAAGGTGGTGCTTCGTATGCGGAATATTCTTGATTGCTTCTACTACACAATCAAGGGCCTTAGTCTGTTCTTCTGACAAAGAAACTACCGGTGACTCAAGTGCAGTCTGAATAGTGTCAAAGCGATAACGAATATCGCCCTTCTCATTGAGAATAGGCTTCCAAGTAACCTCAATATCATTATCGGTACCACTTTTAGTAAAAACAGAAGGAACACGAAACGGGTACGGCTGCTTAAGCGTCTCCACAACTTCTGAACCATACTTTTTTTGGATGTAGTCAACTATGTCAGCGCCGCTCACAAGCTCGTTTGTGCCCTTACCTTCTTCATCTGAGACAATACAGAATAACCCAAAATAGCGTTCTGGATTATCAAAATATTGAGTATCGGTATGAAATTCTGCCTCTCCCATTGTCTGGGAAAAAGTTTTATTTTTTTGCGTGCTTTTTGCATCATATTTAATTGGCCATGCAATCCTGCCATCTTTTTGATCTGTTTTAGTAGGCTCGCCATAAAAGCTTCCAATAGCAATTGCTAGTAACTCTGCCAATGTAGGCTCAAGCTTTTCAATACCAAGATTTTGGATTACAAAGTATCCTACTTCACTCTCTAGTGCCCGTCCACCGCTTTCAAGTTCTTTACAAAGCTTGGGTGCATGGTGAGTAATTAAATCTTTAAAAAAAGTCTGCCCTAACTCCTGAAATGCTTCACTAGAACTAGTGTATTTTGCACAAACTTCCCTAAGCAAGTCTATTAGATTATCTACATCCATATTCATGAAGTTATTTTTGTAAACCCTCTTATATATAAACAATACCATCTTATTTTGGTTTTTTCACTAAACTGAATGCATCGACAAACTGCAGACCATGCTGCTCTACTAAAGAAAAACATCCATCTTCACATGGGTGTTTTTCTTTTGTTCAAGAGGAATTTAAAGATATTTTTGATATTGTCATAGTAAATAATGACTACTAATAGCCAGTCACCAATGCCATCTCAACAAACAAAATATATTCTCTGCGGTGGAATTGCTAAGGCTACACCAACTGAAGCACAAGCTTTTGCACAGGAGGTCACGAAAGGATTAGAAAACCCCTCTATCATATTTTGTGGCTTTGCAAAGCCTGAAGCTGAATGGGAAATAAGGGAGAAAGAAATAGAATCACTCTTTACACAATTTACAGATATTTCTACTCCCCTAATTATTGCATCACGCTCTTCCTTCATTAAAGAAATAGAAAAACATCCTATTATTTATTTAGCAGGAGGAAATACCCCAGATCTTTACGCCGCTTTAGCGCATTACAGTACTGATCCTCTCTTCTGGAAGAAGTTATTCGCAGGCAAGGTAATAGCGGGAACTTCTGCAGGGGTAAATGTGTTAACGACATTGAGCTACAACCTTGATCATCAAACTTTCCAGAAGGGACTTGGAATTCTGCCAATTGCTTCATTAGTTCATTATCTCTCCCCAACATACAATGCAGGGCTCCGTTGGTCGGAAATAGAAATGCTATTACGGGAAAAAACAGACCTTCCGCTCTATTGCATAAAAGATGGTGAATTTGCAGTTCTACATAGCGACGAAAAATAAATTCCAGATTAATATTATAAGGAAATTACTGCGCATTAATCATTATGAAAAACACAGTCACCAGCTTCGACATTCATCGCAATACCTACACAGTTCCAGTAGACCAATTAACATGGCGTCCTGCCGCCTATGGAATCATCATTCAAAATGATGCCATACTCCTGACCAAACAACACAAAACACTTCAGCTCCCTGGTGGAGGCGTAAACTTTGGTGAAATGCCTGAAGATGCTGTCATTCGCGAAGTCCAGGAAGAAACAGGATTTATAGTGGCTCATCCCAAATTAGTAGGCTGCATCTCTGGCTTTTTCACGCTTAAACGCACTGGAGCCACAGAGCTATCCCACGTTCAATCAATTCTTCTCTACTATGTATGTGAACTTACTGGTGGAACCGCCTCCATTGCAGGCTTTGAAAATGACGAAAAATTAATTGGTGATATGCCGGAATGGGTTCCACTCAATAAGCTGGATGAAATTGCCGCAGGCAGCACCATTAATTGGCGCGAAATAGTGACAACGTATCTTAAGACAAAATGAGGTCAGAAGGGCTCTGATAGGTATGACCTTTAATGCCAATTTCATTGGCAACCTCAACATTTTTCTGGTCGTCATCAAAATAAACAACTTCTTCAGGCGCCACTTTTAATTCACTCAGAATTGAAGTGAAAAACTCAGGGCTATTCTTTTGAAAACCAAGATTACAAGAGAAAAATGCACCGTCAACGACATCTTTTAACCCCACATTATTCATAAGATATTCAGCCCGATATTTTTCCTGATCAGAAGCCAAATAACACGGGATGCCCTGTGATCGCCACTCGTTTATTTTAGTTATTACTTCTTCATCGCGCCCTCTATCCCACTCAAACCAGTACGTGAGCAAGTCATCTACAGATCCGGGCCACTTCCACAATGAGAGCACCTTCAGAAGTTCTTCTTTAACATCTGCTTTTCCCGTGGCACACAGTGGATACCTGTCCCTGAAAAATGCATTGATAATACTTGGATCAACGTTATATTTCTCTGCATAGGGCACGCTAAAGTACCCGTGTTTTTTGATAATTACGCCGTCTACGTCAACCAGGATTGCTTTAGTCATACTGCCACTCTAGCAGGAAACTGCTAAGCTGAGATCAACAACAATACACTATGTCTTCACTCCACAAAAACATCGAGTACTACGCAAATATCCAGGGAACTGTTGAAGGCGCTAGAGAAGAAATAGAACAAGGATTGGCATTACTCGAAAAAATATCCGCTCCCATAGTAACGTTCTTTGGTTCACATAGAGTAAACCCCGACTCAAAAGAGTATCAAGCCTGCAAGGAACTTGCTTTTACCCTAGGAAAACAGGGCTACGCAATCATGAGTGGTGGTGGCCCAGGCATTATGCACGCCTCCAATAGCGGCGCCACTGCGGCTCAGGCAATTTCCATCGGCTTGAAAGCTAAGTTGCTTACAAAAGAAAATATTACGGACCCCATCTTTACAGATTATTTATCGTTTCACTTTATCTTTGTGCGTCGTTTTATTATGTCCATTAAAAGTGAGGCACTCATTTTTTATCCTGGTGGATTTGGCACACTAAATGAACTCTTTGAATATCTTGTCCTTATGCAAACAGGAATCGTTGATACCGTTCCCATCATTTGCGTAGATAAGGAATTTTGGAAGGGACTTTTTGATTGGATAGTTGAAAATCCAGCCAAAAGTAACTATTTAATGGACCAAAAAGTTGATTTGAGCCTCCTCCATTTTGTAGATGATAGTGAGGAGGTAATAAGTCTTTTGCCCAAGATATGATGAAACTCTGGATTTCCCTCATCCTTATCTTCTTAATACAGGAAGCAGCCTCTACAACCGCAGTCATCTTTAGAGCGACCCAAGAACACATTGGTTTCTGGGCACTCCTCCTTACTTGGACGATCATGACGGCACTAGGTGTATATATTGGATATTTTTTAGGAAAAAAGACTCGCTCAAGAATAGAGAAGACAAGAACAGGCATCTATGTAGAAAAACTTGCCCAAACTATTGAAGGCTATATAGGCAAACGAGGTGAAAATTTTGTCATTATCTTCATTACACTGGTGAATTTCGTTTACATCAATGCATTCCTCTGCGCATGGCTGAAGATTGATTTCAAAAGAATGCTTATTCTTATGGTGCTTGCAAATACCCTGAATTTCCTCCTTGTTTGGGAGGCTGTTACTCATGCACACACGCTCTTTTCGAATAGTTTTATTGCCTTGATTGTGGCAATTCTTATCATAATTGGCGTACTCACTATATCCAGAGCTATCTTTCAAAAAATGGTGAAGCACTAAAAATTAGTACTTTCCCCCGTGCATGAACATATAAATAAGAATTGGTGCAATGTCTCCTGGTCCCGGTAGACCCTTTGGTCCTGAAGATACGATTGAATATGCCACCTTTCCCTCTTTATCAAGAAGGACAATACCTGGCTCACCATGGTCAAAACCGTCTTCGTGACGGTCAATATATACGCCATACTTTCTGGAAACCTCTAAACTTAAGTCAGATAAGAGTGGGAAACGGATATCGTAGCGCTCTGCCATCCATGCGTGATTTTCCACGGAATCGTAGCTGATGGCCAAGAGTCGCGCGCCTAAGTTGTGTATTTTTCGATCAAATTCTTGCCACTGAATAAGGTACCGCTTACTGGTAGGGCAAAATTTACCACGAAAGAAAAAGAGTACCAATGGTTTTTCACCATAATCTGCCAAAGCATATTGTTTGCAGTCACTGCCTACCAGATTAAAATCTGGGGCTTTTTCGCCATTTTTCAACATAGGTTTGAACTAATATTTCGTTTGCAGATAACTCTACACTGAAAATTGTATTGGCTGCGCAGGCACAAACCGCGGTATTGCATCTTGTGTGCCTTTTTTGATTTTCTCTGCCCATGGATCTTCAATCTGCAAGAGGTGTTCCAATATATCGCACTGCTTCTTGTCTTTGCACTTTAAACGAGCTGACTTCATGTCATCGGTGTATTCATCAATGGCACCAATTTCCTTCACCAAATCTGCAATGGTGCGACTAATGCTGAAGTATTCTTCCTCTGAATCACTGTCCAAATTTAAAATACTCCAGAGCTCAACTTGGCGCTTTAATTTTAAGAGGCGCATATGATCTAGAGAAGCACGATGATCCAACAAAAATCTCTCTTTTGTTTCTGCCTGTGCAACCAGGTCAGCTCGATGACGCTTATCCTTAAATAGGACATCGAATAGCATGCGATCAGTATATGCCCTTTTTTATTGTTCCCCTAGCTTTCAAGCATATGTCTGCTGTATATAGGAAAGAACTTCAGGAAAGCGCGTCTCACCAATAAAGTGCCCAGCACCTGGCATCTTGGTAGTTGTGGCATCCAGCTTTTCAGATATATGTATGAATTCTTCTTGCGGAATGAATGGATCATTATCTCCGTAAAACAAAGCAATCTTTTCTTGATTTTGCTTGATAGCATCCCACTGCCAAGGCGTAGTGTAATAGCCGCTTTGCTTTTCTAAATCATCATTCAAATCTGTGTAGCATGGTGCAAGCAAGACGGAACCTTTGATTGTATGATTTTCCGCGTAGCGCATGGCTGCAGTTCCTCCCGATGACCATCCTAATAAAACATCATTTGGTCCGGCCTTAATATGCTCTTCCAAAAAGGGTAGCCAATACTCAGCGCGTGCAATTACTGAATCTGGAAATGTTTCAAAAAACGTTTCAAACCCTAGTTTTTCTAACTCAGCCTTCAACCATGGCGTCCACCCAAATGACCAGTGCGTGGTCATATTGCCGTGAATATAAATAATGCGCGGTTTCATGAACGGTAATCATTTTGAACTATGATACGCCTATCATAGCACCCTTATTACACCTTTCTGCGGCATTTCTTAAGAAAGAAGATCTTGCACGTGACCACCTCTATCAATGAGCTTTCCATCTTTCAATTGAAACGTCACATCGGTGTGCTTGGTAATGTTCAAATCATGAGTAACCACAATGATGGTAGTATTTTCTGCCTTAGAGAGTTCTTTGAGCAAGTCAACGATCATCTTGCTGGTATTGCTATCTAAATTGCCTGTTGGCTCATCTGCCAAAATGACACTGGGATGATTAGCCAAGGCACGTGCAATGGAAACACGCTGCTGTTCGCCTCCGGAAAGCTTCCCTGGACGACGCTTTTGTTTATCTCCAGTAAGCCCCACTTCATCTAGGAGCATACTAGCTCTATCCCGCTGCTCTGCCGTGGAACGACCAGCATATTCCATGGGCAACATGACATTTTCCAATGCCGTGAGGTTTGGGATGAGGTTGTAGTGCTGGAACACAAAACCAATTTTTTCTCCTCGGTAGCGGATGAGCTTGTGATCAGACATCTTGCTGATTTCTTGATCGTCTACTTTAATGGAACCGCTTGTAGGCTTATCAAGACCACCAAGCAACGTTAAAAGCGTGCTTTTTCCAGAACCAGATTTGCCTACAATAGCTGCGAAGGCACCGGTTGGAATGGAGAGGGAAATATCGTTCACCGCCGTTACCGTACTATCACCGGAACGGAATTCTTTTTTAAGATTGGTTACTTGTAACATATGGGTACGTTTGTGGATTAAGGATTAGTCTGCGCGCATTACTTCGGCAGGCTTTACCTTGGCAATGAGCAAGGCTGGAATTGCGCTTCCAATGATGGCAATGAGAATGGCCGCTAAGAAACCGTAGAGTATGACACTGAAACCAACGGTGGCATGCAAGTTGGTAAGGGCACCGCGCACATTGCTACCAAACTGTGTGCCAAATTGAGCAATTCGTACGGCACCACCAGTTCGGCCTCCAAAAGCACTCACCGTTGACGTTGCTGTAGCATCTGAATTACTATTGTTCACGAGAACATTCAGAACAGGGTTACTAAGAACTACGCCCAAGATCATTCCCACCACACTTCCCATGAGCGTAAGTACTAACGACTCTGAAATGAATTGCGTCACAATTCCCACGTTTGAAGAGCCAATTGCCTTCAGTACTCCAATTTCTCTACGGCGCTCACGCACAATCATCATCATAATGAGAAGGGTAATAACCGCACCTGCCACAAGGGCACCAATTAAGCTGTAGAGAGAAATACTCTTGATATTTTCTAGAGGCGCAACGGCACTATCTGCCTGATCTTTTGTGGAGGTAACATCTACCGTACTACTTCCCAATTTGTCCTGAATGGCAGAGACAACTGAATCAACATTATTAATATTGTCTGCTATCACCGTAATTTCGGTTGATTGCCCAACTTGAGCTGAGAGTGTTTGCACCTTCTTTAACGGCATATAAAGACCAGAATTGGCAAATTCATTTCCTGCATCAAAGATACCCACCACCTTAATGGTAGTACCGCTATACGCAGTGAAGGTTGAGCCAACTGTCAGATTATTCTTAGTAGCCAGCGTTGATCCAAGAATGGCAACGTTATCCGTACTATTGACTGCAAAGAGCGCGCCTGATGTTAACTTAGTGGTACCTGTAATAGCCGTACTAGGATCTGAAACACCAGTTACCATGATTGGGATAGTGAACGTTTGTGTTGTAACAGGAGCACCATCTGCGCTACTAGTTCCACCAGCAAATTCGCCGCCGCTAAAACGACGTTCATCTTGCCTACCAGCGCGAGCGCCCAATGTACCCGCATCAATAGCAGAAACTAAATTAGTATCTGTGCTGGGCGTTAAACGATCTCCAAGAGTTTCTGTTGTAGTAACCACATGAGCCAAGCCTTTAATGGCTGTTGCATCTGCATCCGTAAGAGGCTCACCTCCTCCTTGGAAACCTTGTGATCCTGCAGGGTTAACCGTAATAGTATTTCCTACCGAATCCGTTACTGCGGTAATCTTACTCTGTACCGTTTGGTAGGAAAGAAGCATTACCAAAGCCAGGCCAATACTCAACGCCAAAATGAGCGTTACGGAAACCGTTCGTATGGTATTACGAAACGCATTTTTTATTCCCCGAATAATTACCCTCATACTTGATATTACTTAAACTTATAACAGTAGATATTCTTAGCCTACTGGACAAGTCGTGAAGGATTTATGAAGAACTTACAGCGCCTTTGAAAAGGAGAAAGACTGCGCGATTGTATCGAGAGTAGCAACGTCACTGGTGGCGTCGTATAAATAGTCGAGGCGTACGGTGGCATTGTGTGATGGATCATACCAATAAATTGTTTGATATTTTCCTACAACAACTTGAAAATTAGCTAGTCGTATTGCTGATTCACCGCTCAACGTAACGGCACCTACAGTGACACCTGTTGGCAAGCCGGTGGAGCTCTCCTGTGCCCATTCTTGACTTGATTGAAACGTGTGCCCAATCTGACTTTCTTCATCAGATAATGAGGCAATATTAAATGTCACCGAGGGCCTGGCCGTGATAATGGCACCATTTGCATCCGTACTTTGAGAACTACCCACGGTCACAAGATTTGAATAGCCATTGAATGCAGCATGAAGTGATGAAAATTGTGAAATCTCAGAGTCATCAAGAGCCCAGGTTGATGGATACCAAAAAGAAAAACCAAACGAGCTTTGATACTGCTGCCAGCCACCTGGTACCGAAAAAGATGGAGAGGAGGTGGATGATTTCGCCTTGGTTGATAATGCAGAAACAACACTTTCTGCAGGATTATTTTTATTCCTACTAACCATATAAATGCCAATAAAAATAATAAGGACCGTGAGGAGTATCCAAAAGATGAGAGAAGGTTTTCGCATCTTAGTCCTGACTGCTATTTGCTGGGAACGTAGGCTGCTGCGCTTCTACGGCAAAGTTTGGGGCACCACAACTTGTGAGATCTGCCTTTGTGACAGACTGATTGTTTGCTGCTCTTGTGGTCAAAAGTTTGCAAGGTATGGTAAGGGGCACTGGGCGCATGCCTGCTTGGAACTCTTCAATACTCAGACCTCCCCTATATTCAAAGTGTGGCAGATCCGTATACCCTCTATCTCCGTGCTCAAGTCCACACCAAGCGGCAATATTGCCTAATTCGCCGTAATTAATATTTTCACCATTTGCATGGTCAGCCAAATCAACTGCATAGCCAAAATTATGCATACTCTGCCCGCCCATAGCATTCGTTACAATGTGGCCATTTACGGTTCTTCCTTGAGCATACAAAATATTCTGATCTGTAGATGTACGAAGTCCTGCGGCAATATAGAGATTGTACCCATACGCACCTGCCGCAGGGATTAAGCAAATGTTTACTTGCGTCAAAAAATTAGTGTTCAGAGCAGTGGACGTAGGTACGGTTTTTAAGTAAGTGAACGCGCCGGCCAAGCTTATAGCTGGCGTACTACTTGTTTGGGTAGTAACTGGACTAGCCAAAGGGCGCTTATGGAAAAAGACGTATCCAAGCAAGAAAAGGATAAGAATAACGGCACCAATTGAAAAATAAGCTGGACGTCGCGCAGCTTTACTTACACCGAAACGACTATGATACACAGGCTTTCTCAGTTGCACTTACACCTCCATTAAGGCTTCTTCATTGCAGGTGTTTTCAAACATGCTCACTATACTTAATCTTTGCCGCGTAAGAAAGTTAGTTTGCATTCTGAAAAGGAAAGATCAATGTAACCACGGTGCCTTTACCTACCGCACTCAAAATATCTACCGTACCACTCAATTTATGCATGGAAGATTGCACAATTGAGAGTCCCAAGCCACTTCCCCCCGTTTGTCGAGACCGACTTTTATCAGTGCGATAAAAACGATCAAAAATCTTTGCCAAATCTTCTTTAGGAATACCCATGCCTGTATCTGATACCTTCACCTGAAGACTGGAGCTATCCATACTATGAGAAATAGTGACGGTACCATTTTCCTTGTTATAGAGAATGGCATTTTTTATGACATTATTCAGTGCCTGTAGGAATTGTTCCTTATTAGTGCGCATAAAGAGCATTTTTTCATCAGCTTGCTCAAAGTGAAGACTGACAGTATGTTTGGCAGCAATTGGCTGCAGACGCTCTAGTGCTCCTTTAATAAGCGTTGTGATATCTACTTCATACATCTCAAGTGGAACTGTGGCACTATCATCAAAACGTGAAAGAGTGAGCAAATCACCTACTAAACTACCCATTTTCTGAACCTCTTCTAGATGACTTTCTGCCCGGTCTTTAGAAGCCTTCGGAAGATGTGGGGTATCCAGTTCATTTTCTAGTTCTGTTTGAAGAATGGCCAATGGGGTACGCAGTTCATGTGAGGCATCACCCAGGAAACGACGCTGGCGCTCATATGCTTCTTGAATTGGCATGAGCGTAATTCCTGCCAGCCAGTAGCTGAGCACTCCAGCCCCTATCAATAAAATGCTATTCACCAGAATTAAGGCATTAATGAGGTCACTCTGTACATCTTCAGGCTTAGGAAGCGCTACTTGCGTACCGTTGTAGCTATAAAATCCATTACTGAAAAAGGGAACTTGCTGCATTTGCTCATCGACACTTTCAAAACGGTGCTGCAACCGATCGGAGAAGTTTACGTAAATAACGGAACTGGATACAAAAAGAATGGCTGCCAAAATGACAACATACATGAGAGTTAGGCGTACCCGAGCGTGGTGGAAGCGCCCGCTAAGCGAGACGGTACCCTTTGCCCCAGACTGTTTCGATGCGCTTGGCATAAGTTCCCGGTAATTTTTTACGAAGGTTTTTGAGGTGAACGTCTACAACGTTGCTAAACGAATCAAAGAAGCGGTCCCAAACATGATCTAGAATATCTTCGCGAGTAATGACAGTACCCTTGTTACGAAGTAAGTATTCTAGCAGACCAAACTCACGGAGTGTTAAATTCACTTCCTTACCTTCAATGGTAAGCCTTTGAGTGCGGGTATCCAAACTTAACCCATCAAGCTCTAGAATATCAGTGGCGGCCAACGGAGGGCGACGAAGGAGGGTACGAACTCGTGCGGCTAGCTCACCAAAAGAAAAAGGCTTAATAAGGTAGTCGTCAGCGCCAACATCTAGCCCTGCAATTTTTTCTTCCACGGTGTCTTTAGCTGTTAGGAAGAGGATAGGCGTCTCAATATTTGCCGCACGTAAGTTACGACAAACCTCCAAGCCATCCCTATTTGGCATCATAATATCTAGCACAATGAGATCATATTCATTCATGCGCGCCATGGTCTCCCCTTCTACACCGTCAAACGCAAAATCTACCGCGTAACCACGATTCTGGAGACCCAGGACTAAGCCCTTATTTAACTTTGGTTCATCTTCAACAACGAGTATTTTCATATGCTGATAGTACCGAAAAATGTATGAAGTATGTGTGAAGACATAGTTGTTCTGAAAACAGGCTCCATGACAGGAGTAATGACTTCTCAGTTTTCAGAACAACTATGTCTTCACTAAGTAATTATATTGACATTAGCGATATATCGCTATATAGTAACGATATATCGTGATATATCTTTATATTTTCCCATGAAAGACTTTGAAGAATCAGGAGATCGTGGCGGTTTCTTCCGCAACTTCTCTCATCATCGCGCCGGTAGAGGTGATATTAGCCCCATTATTCTTCGCCTCCTTCGCGAAAAACCTATGCACGGATACGAAATTATCCGTACACTGGAAGAGCGCAGTCATGGTTTTTGGCGACCAAGTGCTGGTTCAATCTACCCTATTCTACAACTTTTGGAAGAACAGGAGCTTGTTTCTAGCCATGAGATGGGTGGGAAAAAGATTTATTCTCTCACAGAAGCAGGTGAAAAAGAAGCCAATAAAGGCAACCAATGGGAGAGATGGGAGCATCGTGCCAAAGCCGGTCAAAGCTTTGCCGAAATGCGTCACATAATCCAAGAAATTGCCATTTCTCTTAAAGATATTGCGCTTGAAGGAACACCAGAGGATGTGGCAGAAATACGTACCATTCTTACTGAAACACGAGATCGCTGCGCAGAACTTGCTCGAAAACAACGTTAATTATTTATGAAAAAAACTCCCTCACCCGAAAAAAACGCACAACGCCCACCCGCGGGGCCAAACATTTTTGCTATCCTCAAACCATATTTTCCTGTTATTGCCCTCCTTGCTGCACTTACCGTGGCAGGCAATGGTCTCAGTCTTTGGGTACCAAAAATTATTTCACATGCCATTGATGCATATGCACATCGTACCCTGGAATTGAACGATGTTGGCTGGGAATTGGGCTGGTTTGGGTTTGGCATTTTTGTCTTCACTTACCTCCAAAATATTGTACAAACCTTTGTCTCCGAAAAAGTTGCTAAAGATATTCGCAATAAGCTCTCCGCTAAGATTTCTCGTCAGAGCCATGCGTATATTCAAGTAAGTAATCCTTCAAAACTACTCACAAACTTAACGTCCGACGTTGATTCGGTAAAGACATTTGTGGCTCAAGCCATTGCGTCACTTATTTCTTCAGTTTTCCTTATTATTGGCGCCGCAGTACTTCTTCTCTATACCGACTGGCGCCTTGCACTTGCCGTATTAACTATTGTGCCCGTCATCATGGTGGTGTTTTATACTACGCTTAAGAATGTCCGCGCGCTCTTCTTTAGAAGTCGAGAAATCATTGACCGCCTCAACAAGGTTATTAATGAAAGCATTTTGGGCTCAGCGTTAGTCCGCGTGCTTCATTCCGAGAAAATTGAAGAAGCAAAATTTAGCGACGCCAACGCCAGCTCCCAAGAAATTGGCATGAAAATTATTGCCATCTTTTCTAGTCTCATTCCTGTAATTGGCTTCATTGCCAACATGGCTACACTCATTATTGTTACCTACGGTGGCCATTTGGTTATCCAGGGCACCATGAGTCTTGGTGACTTTGCCGCCTTCAATACCTATGTTGGCATCCTCATTTTCCCAATCATTATTATTGGTTTCATTAGTAACCTCATTGCTCAAGCCTCCGCTTCTTACGGCCGCATTATGCAAGTACTTGATGCGCCAGAAACCGATGAAAATGGCACCATTACTGAAGCACTCACCGGTGAAATGGACATTAAGAACATTACCGTTTCGTATGGTGAAAAAGCTGTTTTAAAAGATGTTTCTTTCCATATTGATGCTGGAAGCAAAACGGCCATCATTGGCCCTACGGCTGCTGGAAAAACCCAGCTGCTCTATGTGCTTACTGGCTTGCTAGAGCCGAACAGCGGTGAAGTCATGTTTGACCATCACCTCCTGAAGGACTTTGACCAAATTAGCCTGCATCAACAAATTGGTTTTGTTTTCCAAGACAGCATTGTGTTCAACATGAGTCTGCGTGAAAACATTGGCTTCAGCACCACAACCAGCAACGAAGATTTAGAAAAAGCCATTGAAACGGCAGAGCTCACAGATTTCGTTGCATCACTTCCTAATGGTTTAGATACCATCGTGTCTGAGCGTGGATCCAGCCTTTCTGGTGGACAGAAACAGCGCCTCATGTTGGCGCGCGCCTTAGCTCTCAACCCAAAAATCTTACTCTTAGATGACTTCACTGCCCGTGTAGATACCGTCACTGAGGGCAAAATTCTAAACAATGTACGCAAGAATTATCCAGACCTTACCTTGCTTTCAGTTACCCAAAAAGTAACGGCTGTGGAAAATTACGACCAAATTGTCCTCCTCATGGAAGGCGAACTTCTTGCTAAAGGCACTCACAAAGAATTGCTGAAATCTTCTCCAGAATACGTCCAAATTTATACTACTCAACAAAGCACAAGCACCTATGAACTACACGCTGACTAATCCAGAAACCGAGGGAGCCCAGAAAACCGATGGCATTCTGGATGCTCTCAAAAAACTGTGGCCACTGATGGTGCAGGAAAAAGGACGCCTTGTTCTGGCTTTTTTCTCCATTCTCATCAATTCAGGCCTGACCATTTTAGCCCCAATTCTCATTGGTCATGCGGTTGATAACTATATTGGCGGCAGAAATTTCCACGGTATTGTGGTGTACGCTGTTTACCTTTTCCTCATTTACATTGGCATCTTGGTAAGTAGTTTCTTCCAAACACGCACCATGGGAAATGTGGGTCAGCGTGTATTGTTCCGCCTGCGCAATGCCATTTTCATGAAGTTACAAGAACTTCCTGTAGCATTCTTTAACCAGAACAAAGCCGGTGACCTTATTTCGCGTATCAATAACGACACCGATAAACTCAATCAGTTTTTCTCACAGTCATTAATGCAGTTTGTAGGTAACGTTTTCGTCATCATTGGTGCTGGTATTGCCATGTTAGTGGTAAACACCAGAGTAGGTGTAGCATCTCTTGTTCCAGCTTTGGTTTTGTTAGTATTCGTACGCATTACATCCGCATGGGTTAAGCGAACTAACTTTGTGAACATGCAGGCTCTAGGCGGCATGAGTGCAGAGATTCAAGAAAGCTTACAGAACTTCAAAGTTATCATTGCATTTAACCGTCGCGATTATTTCCGTAAGCGTTTCCAGGAAGTAAATGAAAACAACTATCGCGCTGCTATCCGGGCCGGTATTTCCAGCAATACGTATGTACCAGTCTTTGGACTAGCCTCAAACATGGCCCAGCTGATCATGATTGTCTATGGTCTGCACCTCATCGCATCTGGCGCCTTCACCTTTGGCTTACTCATTAGTTACTTGGCATATGTGAGTCGATTTTACGATCCACTTCGTCAGATGGCTGCACTCTGGTCCAATCTACAAACAGCCTTGGCTGGTTGGGATCGTATTTCAGAAATCCTAGCCATGGAATCAGACCTTGCCGTTATTCCTGGCACAACAGATAGTAACGATAAAAACGTTATTGAGTTCAAAGATGTCTCGTTTAGCTATCCTGGTGGTCATGATGTACTAAAAGATATTTCATTTGCCATGGAACCAGGTAAGACCTATGCACTGGTAGGCCCTACAGGCGGAGGCAAAACAACCACCGCTTCGCTTTTGGCCCGACTCTATGATCCCTCCAAAGGAACGGTACTCCTCTCTGGTAAAGATATCCGTTCCTACGAACACTCAGAGCGTACCAAGAAGATTGGCTTCATCTTGCAAGATCCTTTCCTTTTCACTGGCACCCTACGAGATAACATTCTGTACGGGAATGAAGACTACTTGAAGCATTCCAACGCTAAGATCTTGGAACTCTTAAAAGGAGAAGGACTAGACGGCCTCATGGAGCGCTTCGATCAAGGGTTGGATACCCCAATTTCGGCCAGTAGCGACACCATGAGTTTGGGCCAAAAACAGCTCATTGCCTTCATTCGTGCCGTATTACGTCACCCTGATTTACTCATTCTGGACGAAGCTACGGCCAACATTGATACCGTCACAGAACAGCTCTTGGATGAAATTCTCCAACACCTGCCTGAGAAAACTACGAAAGTGGTCATTGCGCACCGCCTCAATACTATTGAAAACGCTGACGAGATTTTCTTCGTCAACGGAGGCAGAGTTACCTTAGCAGGCTCACTAGAACAGGCGGTAAAAATGTTAAGCAAGGGTGTTCGCGAAAGTTAATTCAAACTGATAGAGTAAGGGTACTATGCAAACTTCTCTCATCATTTTTGGCATCACTGGAGATCTCTCACACCGCAAACTTCTTCCTGCGCTGTACCGCTTAATTGAGCAAGATGTTCTTCCAGAACATATTCAAATCATTGGTATTAGTCGTCGGAATGTTTCCATTGATGAGGTTATTCATCCTCTCTACGCCAAGGAAGGCTTGAATCCCGATAGCATCATGAAGCTTGGTAAACGCATTACCATGCACCAGATGGATCTAGAAAACCAAGAAGATTATCACGCGTTAGCCACCCTCTTACAGAATAGTAACTCTACCAAGAACCTATTCTATCTTTCCATGCCGCCACAAACATTTGGTCCCGTCATCAGCAACTTGGCTGCTGCCGGACTCCAAACGGATGGTAGCAATGATTCCTGTGAAAATAGGCTCATCATTGAGAAACCTTTTGGTCATGATCTAGATTCGGCCATTGCATTGGTGGAAATTGTTTCGGAACACTTTACCGAAAAACAGATTTACCGCATTGACCACTACCTGGCCAAAGAAACTGCCCAGAATATTCTGACGTTTCGTTTCCACAACCCCATTTTTGAGGAAACGTGGAACCGGCGTTTTGTGAAGAATATTCGCATCTGCGCTTTGGAAACTATTGGTATTGAAGGACGAGCTGTTTTTTACGAACGCATTGGTGCATTGCGCGATCTCATTCAAAGTCACCTTTTGCAATTGTTAGCACTTGTTGCCATGGAGCAACCTGCAACTATGACCGCAGATGATATTCACAAAGAAAAACTGCGTCTTTTACAGGCAATTGAGCCCCTTACCCCAGAAACTGTAGCCACTCACGCCATACGGGGTCAATATGCTACTTATAGAGACGAAGTACAGAACCCAGCCTCAACAACGGAAACCTTTGCTGCCATCAAGCTTCATATTAATAATGAACGCTGGCAAGGTATTCCTATTTATCTAGAAACAGGCAAGGCACTTTCAGAGAAGTCTACTCTTGCTACCATTACGTATTGCGGCGGTGATAAGCACGTAGAAGACAACCCGCTTACCATGCATATCCAACCAAACGAGGGCATCTCGCTTGGAACCTGGGTAAAGCGCCCCGGATTAGACAATCAAGCAGAGCTTGCAGAAATGGATTTTCGCTACCAGCGTACCTTCAAAGATGCCGCTCCTGAGGCCTACGAGCGCGTGTTCATGGATGCCATTCGAGGTGATCAAACGCTCTTTGCCAGCAGTAGCGAAGTAATCCGTTCTTGGGAAATAATTGACGCCATCTTGCAAGATTGGCCAAACCACACCAACAACCTCAAAGTCTATCCTGCAGGCAGTAGCGCAGAAGAACTCAACACACTTGAATAGCACCCATGCCCCTGCGTGGTTTACAATAGAAGTGTATGCCTTTGCCCAACACGCCATTTTTTCAGTCGCCCACTAAGGTTTCCCGACTTTACCCTGTTTTGTCACTTGTGCTCCTTCTTGTTGGAAGCGGCATTATTTATAGTTGGCAATTAACGAAGATTAACAGCAACGCTACTGTTCAGGAACAAGATAAAAAGATATCGTTCCTCCAAGGCCAGGTCACCAGTCTGAGCGCCCAACAAAAGGAAGACCAAACCAATCTCTCCACACAAAGTAAGCAACTCTCAACCACCCAAGGAAAATTGAGTGATGTTCAAAAACAGCTTACTCAGGCCACAAACGACCTTGCCACCAAAGAAAAGGCCCTCTCTGATGCGGAAATTCAGCTGCAGCAGCAACAAGACCAACTCTCCAACAATGCATCTGAATTAACGCAGCTACGGAACCGACCGCCACTCTTTGATTTTAATAACCAGTCTAGTTTGCCGGATGCCACTGAAAAAGAGCAAGAAATTAAAAATACCATTACGGATGCATATAGCTACATTCAAGATATGTATGGCGCGCCTTATTTGCTTGATCAAATCACCATCACGTTTGTGAGCCAGTTTGATATCAGTGCCGCGTCAGGAGAAATCACCATTCAAAATGGGCCAAATGGCATTGCAATTAATATTCATCTCAAAGATTACGACAACACAAACTTTGAAGACGTCAACACGCTCATTCACGAAGTGGTACACGGTTTTCATGGCATTGCCGTTATTAATAACTCTGCCCTTGAAGAGGGCGAAACGGTAGCCGCAACAGATGCCATCATGGAAAGAATGATGGCTGACGGTAAGCTTCCCCAATTCCCTAATTTGTATATTATTATTGGCCAAGATCAGTACAACCAATGGAATCAGAGTCTTACTATTCCAGCTGATAGCACTACGTTCTACAAAAGTCCTGACATTTCTCAAATCTACCAGGTCATTGGCTATGCCTGGATGCAAATGTACCGCTCAGATCCTGATATCTTCAAACAGGTAAATGAAGCATACTACGCACAAGTTCAACAGGGAAAAACACCGGATAGACCTATGATACTTTCCGCCATTGAATCGTCCCTGAGTAGTGTGAACTCCATCCCCATTGCTGCGTACGTTGCACAAAACCAAGCTTTTAACCCACGCTAGTGGTGCTCTCTACTTCTTGCTAAGATACATACTAATGCCTGTTATACCCGCCAATCCAAACATTACCCCTAAACGCTACTCGCGTTTTTGGTTCCGTTTTTTTGAGCTCTTACCTGGATTGGTAGTGTGGATCTGCCTCATTGCTCCTTTTATTCTCTCTATTTACTATCCCCTCTCCGTCACAATCTTCATTGTGTTTTTTGATGTGTATTGGCTCATTCGTTCACTCAGCTACGGTTTTATTCTCTTCCGGGGCTATAAACGCTTCCAAAAAACAATCAATACGAACTGGATGGACCAGCTTCACACTCTGGAAAGCTTAACCCCTACCGAAGAAAAGAAGTTTGACTTGTTTCCCTGGCGAGATATTTATCACGCCGTCATTATTACCATCTATCAAGAAGAAGCCTCTATTGTAGTAGGCGGCTTGCAGTCCATGGTTGATGCAGATTACCCAAAAGATCGCCTCATTGTTATCTTGGCAACTGAAGAACGTGCAGGGGCACCTGCTGCAGCTGTAGCGCAAGAATTGAAGGAAAAATTTGCCGATAAATTTAAGTACTTTTTGGTCACCGTTCACCCTGACAATATTGCCGGTGAAGTAAAGGCCAAAGGAGCCAACGCCAGTTGGGCTGCTCGCCAACTTACCCTCTTTTTGGAAAAGAAAAACATTCCCCGTGATCATGTGATGGTTTCTACGGCAGATGCAGACTCTCGTTTCCACGAGCAATTCTTCTCTTGCCTTAGCTACATGTATCTCACCACACCAGAGCGCACCCAAGCTTCATACCAACCAGTGGCAGTGTATTTCAACAACATCTGGGAAGCAGGCATGCTCTCACGGGTTATGGCATTCAGTACAACGTTCTGGCAACTCATTGAATCAGTGCGTGATTACCGCCTCATCACCTTTGCTACGCACGCAACTAGCCTCCAAACGCTCTATGAGACCGACTACTGGTGCACCTCTATTGTAAACGAAGACTCTCGCCAATTTTTCCGTGGCTATTTCCACTTCAAAGGACGCTTCCGTGCCATTCCTATCTTCCTTCCTATCTATATGGATGCCGTGATGGTCAGGTCAAAATACGGCACCCTCAAAAACCTCTATCTTCAGCAGCAACGCTGGGCCTACGGCGCTGAGCACTTCCCCTACATTGTTATGGAGTGTTTCCGTCAAAAGGAAATTCCTCTAGGATCCCGTGCACTCATTATTTTCCGCGCTTTCTCTGGTGCCTATTCATGGGCAACATCCGCGTTCTTCATTACGGTAGTTGGTTGGTTACCTCTTTGGCTCAATCCTACCTTTCAACATGACGTGGCAGCAAGCAGCTTCCCTTTTGTAACAAAGACTCTGCTCAGCCTAACCTGGGTTGGCTTGCTCATTTCTGGCTTTATTACCTGGCGCCTTCTTAATACGGTAGTACATGGCAAGAAACCCATTGCCTTCACTACCATGTTCTTACAGTGGCTCTTGGTACCTATTGCCACGCTTGTCTTTGGCGCACTACCAGGTATTGATGCACAAACCCGTCTCATGTTAGGCAAGTATATTGGTTTCCGTGTAACCGAAAAAACAAGTGTATGAAAGTAGCTCTCAAATGGTTTAGCCGCTATTTTGTTGCCATTTTCTTGGTTTGGATTGCCGCCTCCGGCTTGTATTTTTCCTGGCACGATAGCATGACCACTGACGAGGGTGTCCACACCGCTTCAGCGTATAACGCCCTAACCAAGCACGACGCACTCTTTGATCCTGAGCACCCGTTCCTCTACAAAGACCTTACGGCGCTCCCACTCCTCTTCATTCACACCAACCTACCAAACGACGACGCAAAGCTCTGGGCAGCAGCTACACCTACTTTCTACGATAGCTGGCAAGAAGCCCGCCGATGGTCAGATGAATGGTTCTACGGCAGCGGCAACAACGCCGATCTCATGATATTCTTGGCACGCCTACCAGGTGTTATAGTCATGATTCTTTTGGGTTGGCTGATGTATCGATACAACACGGCATGGTTTGGTGAACGCACCGGTCGCTGGGCACTTTTCTTCACCGCATTTTGCCCCACACTGCTTGCAAACGGCCACCTCACAGATACCGACGTTCCGGTTGCCCTCACTATCCTTGTCTGTTTCTGGGCCCTCTGGCGCTATTACGAAGAACAAACGCTCAAGCAAGCTGCCTGGTTAGGATTAGGCTTAGCCGTGGCACTTACCACCAAATACTCTGCTGTCGCCCTCATTCCTATTACCGTTATCTGGTTTGGCTATAGTGGCATCAAAAAGAAAGTGGCATTTTCCAAGCTTCTAGGCCACTTGCTGCTTATGGCCCTCATTATCTGGCTCTTTATATGGACACTCTACGGTTGGCACTCCCCATTAGTACCCTATGGAGAACCACTGAGCGCCCCTCTTGGCCTTATAAAAGACCGCTTAGCAGCACATCACCTCACTCTTAAAGAAATTGGCACCGATGTGCGCTGGTTCCTCCCTAGCCCATACATTAAGGGCATGATACTCACCTTTGGTAGCAGTATTTTTGGTCGCGGAATGTTCTTCTTGGGCAAGCAATATGGTAGTGGTGTTTGGTACTACTTCCCCATTGTACTATTCCTAAAAACCCAAGTTATTGCGTTACTCATTCTCTTTACGGGTGTTGCAATGTACTTCCGCAAAGTTATCAGCGTTAAGCATTGGCAGCCTTTAAGTTGGCTCCTGGGAGGGTCTGCGCTCATTGTCACCTTTTTCTCTCTTACCAGTAAGTTAGATTTAGGTATTCGCTACATTAGCCCTCTCTTTCCCCTGCTCTGCATTGCGCTTGCCATTTTTGCTACCTATATGGAAGAAAACTTCCACTGGAAATACTTCGTACCCGTTGTTGCCGTTCTCTATGTTGTGCCGGTATTACTCCAATTTAACGACCTCCTTGCCTTCTCTAACATCTTTACCTGGCCGCAGAAAAATACCTACGAATATTTTAACGACAGCAACCTTGATTGGGGCCAGCAAACTCGTGCAGCAGCACAAGTAGTGAAAGATCGTTACCATAATCAGCCTGTAGCCGCCAACTATCAGTGGACCGGACGAGGTTTGCAGTACTACGGCGTGGATACTATCAGCCTAAATGCAGCCAATCCGCCAAAAAATACCGTTATTCTTATTAACGCCACAGAACTTGAATGGCCAGAATATAGTTACTTCCGCACCGTTACTCCTGATTATCAAATGGGCAAGGAAACGTTTTTCTATGTTCTCAAATGAATTTCTTTGAAGAAGTCTACCTTGCAGTTGCGAAGATACCGCCAGGATCTGTGGCAAGTTACGGTGCGGTTGCAGAAGCAATAGGACGACGACGCGGTGCACGCCTTGTTGGGTGGGCACTGGGGGCGCTCAAGCGGCCAAGTGAGATTCCATGGCAACGCGTTATTAATCGCACCCGTCGTATTAGCATTGTGAACCCCATTGTGACACCGGAAATGCAAAAAGATTTATTGGAACGCGAAGGCCGTGTGGTTGAACTGCGCCACGACGGCTGGTATGTCACCGGCACCGATTGGTACGACTTTTCTGCAGGAAAAGACCTGGTATAGTGGGTTTTGGTGCCTCATCCGCGGGTATAGTTTAGTGGTAGAATGGGTCCTTCCCAAGGATCAGATGCGGGTCCGATTCCCGCTACCCGCACCAAGAAAAAAGACAATCATATGATTGTCTTTTTTCTTGGGCACGGAGTAAGGAAATCGAACTAGGAAAGGGCATTTTTCATTTCTCGCGCGTACACCTGTATAGTAAACCTATGCACGAATACACAAGTCCCGAGGTAACAAGTTTCCTTGAAAAGAAAGAGGCTGTTCGCGACAAACGTGAAATTCCACTTGAGTCGGTAAGTGAAACCTCTGCCATCTTACGTACCACGGCAGAAAAAGTAGCTGAGATATCCAAAACCTGGAATCCTATTGAGTTCTATACTGCAGATCCTGAAGGACTCAAGCAAGAGAAAGAGCATTTCCTCGCAGCGTTCGCCCAAGATGAAAAATATACTCCTGAATTTAGCTATCCTGCTGTAGAAAATTTAGATGTACACCAGAGTAAAGCTCAGCTTCAAGAGCTTTACCGACTTGTTAAAGAACAAGAGTACGAAAAAAATGACCGCCGGGATAGAATTTCGCGCGTTGCGCTCCTTGCCAAAATTAAAGATGTTATTGCCACCTGTGATCTAGTCGTTGGCATACAAACAAAAGATGAAAAACACATTAAACATGCACTCGAACGAAAATACATGGGCACTGACCCAAAGCTCCTAGAAACTGCTCATCATCTTTATGCACAATTGACTCAATTAGAGACGCCGACAGAATTGGTTCACACACCAGGCCTCTATTCACACGATGAGCAAGCCTTTCTTAAAAAGACCATGTTTAATGCGGATGAAATTAAAGAGGCATTCGTCTGGGCATTGGAAAAGTTAGGCATTCACAACAAAGGGGAAGAGGGTTTCCGGGTAGTCATTGACCCACGAGCCACGTCCATTGATGTGCGCGATAAAACAGCAGAAGGTCCTACTGTTTTTATTCCTACCACACGAAATATGGATGGCCAAAGATTATTAGGACTCATAAATCATGAGATAGGAAGTCATGCTCGGCAGTCTATGAATGGAGTGAAGCTTTTTCAGATTGGTGGCGGCGCCCTAAAAGTGGATGAAGAAACTTTCTACGAAGGCTTAGCCATGCGCGAAGAAGAGGCATTTGTAACGAAATACTTTGGAAATAAGGATAATCCTGCACTCCCTTTCTTCGGTCGTAAGGAGAACTATTCCCTACCTTTTTATGCACTCGCCGTTGAAAAAGCCGAGGAAGGTAAATCTTTTCACGATATTTTTTCCTACATTCACAAAGCACAGTTGCATGTTGCCCTGAAAATTAGTCCCCACGAAGCGCTGCCACCCAAAGAGGAACTACCTGAAGATGTTGATAAAGTCGCTCAACAAGAAGCCTGGAGAATTACCTGTCGGGTTATGCGAGGACATACAGATATGTCGAATCCTGAGCAATACGGCCTTACAAAAGATTTAGCATATTTACGTGGGTATTATCTTGATAAACAGCTTGTGGAAGCTGGGTATGGTTACATTAATGAAGCAGCGGTTATTGCAGGAGGTGGTGGATTACGTGCCTTGGCAGAATACAATATACAACCAGAAGATCTACCCATTCCCTATAGAGATTTGGGCAATGAATATTGGGAAGAGGTTTTGAAACCTCGCATGCTAGCTGAAGAGTTGAAAAAGGGAGATTAATAACTCTCTAGAGTTCAAGAGTATTTTTTGGTAGGCTACTTTAAGTGTCATGTGTTGCAAGTTGCCACGTATCGCTTCGCACATTTAAGATAGGCCACGTATCGCTTCGCGATACTAGTGGCAAGTGAGGAGCAAAAATGAAAACTTGTTTTCATTTTTGCTCCTCACTTGCCACTGTAGCTCAGTTGGTAGAGCAGTACTTTCGTAAAGTAAAGGTCGGCGGTCCGATTCCGCCCAGTGGCTCCAAACAAAAAAGAGTACCTAACGGTGCTCTTTTTTGTGTAAAAGAAAAACCGCCTTTCGGCGGTTATTTCTTGTCTAGACTATTTCACCAACGTTTATCACTTCCCGGTTTTTTAGCCGGAGGCGTTGAAGAATCGGTAGCCTTCTTAGAAGCAATTTCAGTATCAATCTTGCTCTTTGTCTCTTCAACAGAACCCAGCGCCATCTCACCAGCCTCTCCACCAAACCAGTAGAAGTACCCAAGCGTTGCCAAGATGGCAATGGCAAGGAGAACCGCTAGCACAATCCAAGGTGTCCAATTGGTGCCAGTAGCTGTAGTAGCAGCGCTCTTTACCTGTCCAGCCTCTGGTGTAGCAGTTGGGGTTGGAGTAGGTGTAGGGGTTGCTGTAGCACTCGGTGTAGGCGTGGCTGCAACACTGTTCCCCTGTGCAGGAGTAGGAGCAACGGCAGTAGTCACTGCGGGAGTTGTGGTGGTATCTGTAGAAGCTACCGTAGTAGTTACCACAGGCTGCAGTGTCTGGAATGCCAACTCTGTATAGGGCGTCTCGTTACCATACTGGTCAACCGCATCTACCGCAACTACATAGCTGCTACCAGGAGTTAAGTTAATCAGGGTAACTCCAGTAGCACAGCTTGTGCTGCTAGCGGCACAGGTTGTGTTTGAAACTGTGTAAGGAGCATTACTCAAGCGATAGGCAACTTTATAGTTTACTGCACCTGGGACAGGTTGCCAGGTAAACGCAGCTTGTGTCTGAGTAACAGAACCTAAGGTCAAACCAATACCTCCAGCTGGATTACTGAAACCAATAGTATTATTGATAACCGTAACAGAACTAAGGTTGCCAGCGGTATCCATCAAGCGAAGGTATACTTTGCCGTAAAGATTATCGCCTATGCTGACCATTGGGAAGGAACCATCCGCGGCCACTGTTACGGTGCCAATCAACACGGTAAGGGCGCTATTACCATAAACAGAGAGCTTGGTACCGGCCTCGGCAGCACCTGCAAGACCAGAGATGGCATCGGCAGTTCCCGGTGGGTTTGATGCAACAACCACCTTCGTAGCATCTACGGCGTTAGGCGCAATGTTATCTTCTGTCACCGAATAGTTGGCTGGCAAAGAAACAACACCGTTACCATCAACTGCAATAAAAGCGAAGGTGTTCACGCTGTTAGGAATCAAGAAGGCTGTTCCTGCAAAAGTGCCTCCAGAAACCGGTAGAGTTGCCTGGTATTCACCATTGCGAAGGATGTCTACTTGAACAACTGCTGCAGCGGTTGTTCCAGCAATATCAACCGTTGCCTGGTTGGTAACGCTTGGCAAACCAGTGACGACTGGGGAAGCAACAGTAGAAACAGTTGCGAATACAATATAATTTGTCTCCAAACTTCCGGCTGCTACTGGTACATCAACCTGAGGTGACTGATTGCCAACGGCATCCTCAGCTACAACTTGGAAGGTATAGCGACCAGGATTAAGCGGAGGCATAACACTGAAGGCACCACTCACAACTGGAGTAACCATAGTAACGGTCTGAGGGACTGGACCCTGACGATTAATAGAAAGCGTTACTGAAGTAGCCGTTCCACCTACCGTACCGGTAATGGTTGGGTTAGTTGGAGAGGTAACGGAATCTGCAGGAGAAATTGCAACATTGCTAGGAGCAGCAACAGCAATATTCTCTTCACCTGGAGTACCGTATTGCGTTGTGCCACTGGTAAAATACGCACCGCGAGTCATGCTGGTATCCCAACTTGCTTGGGAAGTTCCTACGCCGGGAATGCCGCTTGTGTAGACGCGCTCCATGCTGGCAACTGGTGCCGTGGCAGTTGCATCGCTCCCCGCAAATGGGATTGCTGATTGTGCACTTGCAGCCTTCAAAGCATCAACTTCAGTGTTAGTACTATCAGTCAAAATATACTGAGTAGCAACGTGCGGAAGCGAAATTAATGGCGTAGCGGGCACATAGTTTTGCTCCATAGGAGCGCTTGCCTGCAATGTGGTGTTGGCAACAGTATTGTGGATGAGGAGATACTGTCCTGGAAGCAAGACTGGTACGCCGTTGGAAAGAGAGACTGCCTGCAACACCGTGTTTGTGGCATCCTCAATAGTAAGGGTGTACGGCGTAACAGCAAAATCTATAGGCGTTGAACCTACTGCCTGGTTATCGTAGAGCTCAATCCATTGATCACTTGGGTTGTTGTGTGAACCAGCCCAGTTGATTTCATTAATAATTAAGTCACCATTGGCGGCGTGTGCTTCTTGGAGAGAAAAGCCTGTAGCAGCTAGCTGTATGGTTAGGACGGCTAGGATACTATAGGAAAGCACCGCGCGAAAAAATCGCATCGGCTTCATATACATTAGATTAGCTGGTTAAAGTTCTTCCCTCACTTATAGTGCCAGCTGACTCCCCATGATTGCCTGGCGCATACCATAGGTCAGAACGTCATATGTATTTAGGATAGTGAACAAGACTGAAATATGTCAATTCAGAATCCACTTTTATGGTATTCGTATGTACTTTTCATACAATTTCATACATAGAGAATCAGAAGAAAAGATGCTATGCTAAGAAAAATTTCCCATGGATTCCCTCCTTTCACCCATTTCTCGCGTTGAAGAAGAAAGCACTGAAGGATCTTTGCGTCCGCAAGGATTTGCCCAATACATTGGACAAAGTTATGTAAAGGAAAATCTTAGTATTGCCGTTCAGGCCGCTCAGTCACGCGGCGAATGTATTGATCACATTCTCCTCTACGGACCACCTGGTTTAGGCAAGACATCATTGGCCCATATTTTGGCTAGAGAGATGGGAAGCACTGTGCGCTTGGCCGCCGGGCCAGCCCTTACAAAGGCTGGAGACCTGGCCGCAATTCTTACCAACCTCCAAGATGGAGACATTCTTTTTATTGACGAAATTCATCGTCTCCAGCGCTCAGTAGAAGAAACCCTCTACCCGGCCATGGAAGACCGTGCGCTTGATATCATCCTTGGCAAAGGCCCCAGTGCCCGCTCCGTTCGTATAGATTTGCCGCATTTTACTTTGGTGGGCGCTACCACACGTGCAGGGTCACTCTCACACCCACTTCGTGAGCGGTTTGGCCACGTTCATCGCCTTGATTACTACAGCGATGAAGAGCTCACCGCCATCATTGAGCGTAGTGCTTCTGTTCTCCAGCTTGCTATCACCCATGAAGCCGCTGCAGAAATTGCTCACCGTGCGCGCAAAACGCCTCGTGTAGCTAATCGCCTCTTAAAGAGAGTGCGTGATTATGCGGCCGTTATGGGAAAGCCTGAAATCACCCTCCCACTAGCAAAAGAGGCGCTTGATCAATTGCATGTAGATGCAGAAGGGTTAGACAAAATTGACCGCGACATTCTTACTACCATTGCCCACCAATTTGCAGGCGGACCAGTTGGTTTAGAAACTCTTGCGGCAGCCACTGGAGAAGAGGCAGAAACCCTGGAAGACGTTATTGAGCCCTACCTCCTTCGTCTTGGTTTCTTGGAACGAACTCCGCGTGGTAGAACCATTACTTCTAGAGGCCGTCTTCATCTAGGCATGCTAGAAATAATCGCCTAAGATAAACGCATGACCTTAGGGCACATTCTCCTCATCTACTTTGGGGGCGTCATCCTTCTCATATTGTTTGGGCTTTTGGTGATATCTAATTTTATTCGCTACCGTTTTAAAGGTGATAAAACATTCACCTTTATTATTTTTACGAGTATTCTCTTCTTTCTTACGGTCACCACTACCATTCTTCTTACCAGAACGTCCTCCTCAAACAGCACGCCAACCCTACCTACAGGACCAACCTTTTTCCAATAGTCATGCTTGATCTCGTCAACTCATTTCCAGGGAAAAACCCAGACGAAGCAGTCTACATTTTTGCACGACCCTACTTTGTTGCCTTTATCCCAACTGCACTCGTTTTCCTTTTCATCTTTTTGATCTCGTTGGTCATTCAGGGAGGCATTGCAACCGGAGGCATTGGTGGCTTCACCAACGATATTGCCAACATGATCATCCTGTTTATTGGCCTCTTTCAATTATTTGTGGTCATTGTTTTCTTCGTTGCCATTATTGATTTCTACTACGACATTGTCATTGTAACTGATCGCCGCATGGTAGACATTGACCAAGAACAGCTCCTCTTCCGTTCCATTTCAGAGCTCAACCTTGAAGAGATAGAAGACGTAAATTCATCGGTTGCTGGCTTCCTACAAACTCTCTTCAACTACGGCACCATCACGGTAGAAACGGCTGGCGAACAAGAAAACTTCATTGCAAAAAATTTCCGCAATCCACGAGAAATTGTCTCTATTATTAGTGACCTATCTGCCCAAGCCAAAAAAGACATTCCTGAAGCAACCCGGGTTCCTAATACTCCTATTATTGGAGTCATTAATAATACGCCTGTAAGTGATTTGGCTACCCTTCATCAAATGGGGGCACTTTCCCCAGATGATAACCGTCAAGCTCCTGGCCACTAGTATGCGTCTTGCCGATTTTGACTTTCCCCTTCCACCAGAATTAATTGCGCAGGAACCTGTAGAGCCCCGTGATAGCGCACGTCTTTTAGTATTTAACCGTACTAATCATTCTATTGAGCATCACAGAGTGGCAGATTTACCATCCCTTCTTCCCCCTCACACACTCCTAGTACGAAACAACAGTAAAGTTCGCCACGGACGCCTTTTTACCACTGAGGGCAGGGAAATTTTGATTGTGAAAAAGGTAGGCGAACTTTATAGCGCCATGATACGTGGCAAACAACCAAAAATTGGCCAAATATTCTCCATCACGGAAAGCTTTACGGCAACTGTCAAAGAGATTGAAGAAGGACCTGGCATGACTACCGTTCTCCTAGAATTACACGGGGAGGAAGAGCCTGAAATTCTGCTACAGAAGCATGGTAAAGTACCGCTGCCTCCCTACATTCATGATAGTCACGCACCTGCAGACCGCTACCAAACAATATACGCAGATCCACTTGGCTCCGCCGCCGCTCCAACTGCCGGGCTGCATTTCACTCCCCAGCTTTTTGACCGTCTCACCGCTGCCCAACACAAACTAGAAACGGTTACGCTTCACGTAGGCCTTGGCACCTTTCTCCCGTTAAGAAACGAAGATGTCACCACGAACCACCTCCATGGCGAAGAAACATTGATTACAGAAAAAACAGCACACGTTCTTACGAACACCCTACAAAACAGTCAGCCGCTCCTGGCGGTAGGAACCACCAGCCTTCGTACGCTAGAAAGCCACTGGAACAATGGAGCAATACAGCCCGGAACAATGCAAACCGAACTCTTCTTATACCCTGGCAAGCCCATCCATACTGCTAATGTGTTGTTTACCAATTTTCACCTTCCTAAATCTTCTCTTCTTCTTTTGGTAGCAGCCTTTTTAGACATGGACGCTAACCGCAATCAACAGCATCAAAATCCGGAAAAAATTGTTGCAATTCTGCAAAGTATTTACGCTACTGCCATAGCTGAAAAATACCGTTTTTTCTCATTTGGTGACGCAATGCTTATTCTCTAATGGCCCCTTAGCTCATTGAAAGAAGGGGCATTTCCAGGTATACTCAAACGGTATGATTAATCCTCAGCCGGTTTACGGCAGTCGTTCTCCCTATGGCAAGAGTGAACCGTCTGGTAGTACTCCTCCTCCTGCAACGCCCCCAAATTGGCCCCCAACTACTCCACCCGAAAAGCCCAAACGCAAGCGGTGGAAGAAGGTACTGAGCACTCTTTTTATTGCGCTTCTCATTGGTGGTGTAGCATATGGTGTTACCACGTACTACTCGCTCAAAAACAGCATTATTGTAACGGATAGTGCCACAAAAGATTCAGCCATTCTTAACTACAGCGCCAATAATAGTAGTATTGACCCTAGTAAGTTCACTACCCTTGGAGACGGCCGTTTCAACATGGTGTTTGTGGGAATTGATAAAGCCGCCGGCCTTACTGATAGCATTCAAGTTATCTCCATTGATACCATCAATAAAGAATCTACTATCACGTCAATTCCTCGTGATTTGTACGTAACCGTACCTGGATATGGCCGTACTAAGATTAATGCAGCTTACAATATTGGTGAAAGTCAAAAAGCTGGCAGTGGGTCTGCGGTTCTTAAAGGTGTAATAGGAAACATTCTAGGAACCACTATTACTAATTACGCACTCATTGATTTCAGCGGGCTCGAAGACCTGGTCAACAGCCTTGGTGGCATTGATGTAAACGTACCCAAGGCCATTTACGACCCATACTTCCCTGCCGATACAGGCAATGGCTACGCACCGTTCTCTATCTCTGCCGGCCAGCACCACATGGATGGCCACACTGCTCTTGATTATGCCCGTTCTCGCAAAACAACCAGTGACTTTGACCGCTCTGCACGCCAACAACTCATTATTGAAGCAATTCGTACAAAAGCACTTACCGCCGGCGTAGTCACCAACCCAATTACTATTAATAATATTTTGCAATCATTAGGAAAAAGCTTTCGTACAGATATGCAACTGGATCAAATTAAGACATTAATTAATGTCTACGATAGTATTCCCAATACCAACAAAAAAGACTTCACTTTAGATACCACTACGCAACTTGGTCTCCTTACTTCAAGTAGCGATACCGCCGCTGGCTACATCAGCTACCCTGTCTTGGGAATTGATCACAACACCGATATTCAGGCTTGGTTCCGCAAGAATAATCCAGATCCACTACTAGCTAAGGAAGCACCAACCCTAACCATAGCCAACGGAGGTAAGGCCACCGCTAAGCAAATGGCCGATTTTGACACCCTCATGACCAGTTTTGGCTATAACGTGACTATTGATTCTTCCTACACACCTGGCACCAAGGCTGCCACCAGTAGCGTGTATGCCACAAATTCTGGCAATAAACCTATCACCCAAAATTACTTGGGTACCCAATTTAACACCACGGTACAAAAAGGCTCACCACTTGGAAGTAATTCAGATTTCGAGCTCATTTACGCACCATCAGCTACTATCTCCACCCCGTTAGGTACCGTTAGCCCCGTAATTGAACCTACCAATTAGTATGGCTACTCAAGAAAAACGTCGCTTCCTCACCATACCCCTCTGGCAAGCTGTAAAACGGACCTATAGCGTTATCTTTCATGATCGCTGGCGTCAACTTACACGCTACCGTTATATTCGACGCGGACTCTGGATCTGCCTTGGCCTCATTGTTACCTACATTCTCTTTGTTAGTGGCACCGCAATTGCCATTTACCATTACAAAAAAGACAACAAGTTCACTCATGCTATTGAGCGAATCTTTCCGTATCCTGCAGCAGTGGTAAACGGCACGGTCATTCCGCTCAGCCGCTATCGCATTGAAGTTTCCGCTCGCACGAATTTTTCTGCTACAAATCATCTGACTACTACTCCACAAGAAACAGATTCTTTTGCCATTAATCAATTAGAAGAACGTACACTCTACCAACAAGCATTGACCGCACATCATATTGCCCTCGACGAAACCGACTTTCAAAATAAGCTGCAAGATATTTACATTCAGGTAGGTGGTGAGCAAAAATTCAGTGCATTCCTTTCGCAACAATATGGTTCAGGTGTAACGCTTGATCTCTTTCAAACATGGCTTCGAGAAGCTGCGGTAGAAAGCGCTGTGCAAGATCAACTCCTTACAAGAGTTACCCTAAAACACATCCTGGTTTCTGTGCCTTCAGATGCCACCGCAGACCAAGTAGAAGCGGCTCGACAGAAGGCAATAACCATTAAAAACACCATTACGGATCCTAGCCTATTTGGGAGCATTGCAAGAGAAAATTCAGACGACATTGCCACGCGCGACAACGGCGGTGAGTTTGGCACCACCAACAGAGGTGATGACACACCCATATTATCAGCCGATTTTGAAAACGCTATTTTCTCCTTACCAGTAGGAAAAATTTCCGATCCTATTCGCACCCCATATGGTTGGGATATTGTTGATGTAGAATCTCGTGTTGGCACCATAGACATGAGCAAAAAGGCCTATACGGCCTCTCTCTTTGCCGCCGGCAAGGTTCACACTTTTATTGGAAAATAGAGCATCTGGACGAAGCCATCAGATTCAGGTAGGATAATCAGGATAGTTTAGATACACGCGGGTGTAGCTCAGTTGGTTAGAGCGCCTCCCTGTCACGGAGGAGGTCGCCGGTTCGAGCCCGGTCATCCGCGCCAGAAACAAAAAACACCTTGAAAAAGGTGTTTTTTGTTTCTGCGTGCGATGACCGGGCTCGAACGGTGGAAAGGGTCGGAAAACCGGGAGGTTTTCCGTGGAGGAGAGCAGCGAGCAAAGCGAGCGATGAGAACCGTGGGTTCTCATGGAGCGTTGTCTTGAGGCTTTTAGCCGAAAGCAACGCGACGGAGAGCCCACTTCAACAGCAGCTTTTCTCCATGTGGACTGTTATAAAAACAATTGAGGATTTATAATGGGGTTTGTTATCTATCCAATTTGTTTTTATAACAGTCCACAGAGTAAGCTAATCACACCGTTTTCACATTGACAGATTAATCTGATTACGTTATAGTCCTCTCTGTTCAGCGTCACTCTCTTCTCACTTTTGCTTACCCAAAGACGAACTCCAAAAGCTCCCGCGAAAGTATCTCAAATGTTATCCTTCATTTCTTGAGCAGCTCTATAGCTGGAAAGTACGTATGCCTATTAAATATATTGGTATCATCACTGGTGGTACCCATGCTCAGTCCAATATCAATACAGACCACGCCCATCATATTGGAACCGCTTTAGAGAAAAACCATAAAATTGCCTACTACGATCTTTCACAAAAGAAAGATTTTGATGGCCTTATTGAAGACCGCCGCAATGGTAAGCTAGACATTGTGTTCAACAATGCCGCTGGAAAACAGGGTGGAGATGGCACCGTAGAAGGGCTATTAGAGCTTCTTGGAATCCCATTTGTTGGTTCAGATACTCTAGCTACGGCCGTTGCCTTCGATAAAAAGACCACTAAAACCGTGGTAAAAGCAGCTGGTATCCCCGTTGTACGTGGCATGACCATTACCGGCCAAGAATTTTTGGATGAAGCCGAGGAAATCATGGAGCGCCTAGCTCATCGCATTAAAGTGCCCATGATCATTAAGGCTTCACAAGGATCAGATTCCATCGGTGTCTCCCTGGTAAAAAAGGAACAGGAAATTATCCCTGCTATCCGTACAGCCCTTAAAGAAGATGACACCATCATTATTGAAGACTTTATCAATAGAAAAGCTGAAATTACATGCATGGTCATTGGGAACGGTGACAATGCCACCGCACTAGAGCCTGTAGAAAGAGTTTACGAAACTGAAATTCTTTACCCTGATGCAAAGCGAAGCTATGCAGTTCCTACTCTTTCCCCAGAAATTCTCGAAAAGATAAAAAAATTCTCAGTAAAAGCCCATCGCGTAGTAGGCTGTAATGATTACTCACGCAGTGATTTCCTCATTGGCAAAAAAGGAACCATTTACTTCCTTGAACTCAACGCTCACGCTGGCCTGGGAAACAGCGGACCAACCGCCTTTGCCACGCGTCAAACCCTGCATTGGACCTATGAACAGATGATTGAACAAATTTTGAACGCCGCATTGGTACGACAAAACCTAAGTTAATCCTTATGAAAACAGTTGCCGTTTACTTTAGTGAACCCGGTATTTATGACAATCCGTTTAACTACCCGGAATTTCTTGAATCATATTACGAACTTAGTAAAGCCTGTTTTAAAAAAGACATCCTGTTTGTTGTTGTCCGCGGCCACAGCTACCTAGGCAACATGAGATTCAGCAATGGATGGAAATTTAATGATCAGGGAAAATTAGACGAAATCACAGACACCATTTCTGTTGACCTCATCTATATGAAGGCCACCGATGCCGGCTTTCCTTACAAAATTACTACCGAAAACATTCTCAATCACCCAGATCTTGACCTTCTCTGTCGAGACAAGATGGAAACGTACAAGCTTTTTGGCGATTCCATGAAAACTTCTCTAGTAGCCACACCACAAAATGTGGAGGAAGTACTCAAGGCCATTACCACAGACCTCATAGTTCTTAAGCCGACACTTGGAGAATCTGGCGAAGGTATTCTGTTTGTTCCCCGTAATGAATATACCTCTGCTTCTGTCCCAACCAACGAACCATATCTAGCTCAAGCCTTTCTCGATGCATCCAAAGGAGTAGAAGGCCTCGTAAAAGGACGCCATGATCTTCGCGTTGTCATGGCTAATGGCAAGCCGGTTATTGCCTACTTCAGAGTAGCCAAAGAAGGAAGTTACCTCTCAAATACAGCCCAAGGCGCCACGGTAGAGCCTATTGATTTAGAACAGGTGCCAGCAGACTGCCTTGCCATGACTACGGAAGTTGATGAAAAGCTGGAAGCATACAACCCACGCATGTACTCCATTGATTTCATGTTTGAGAACAATGTTCCTTATGTTACAGAGCTCAATTCTCGCCCCGGTATTCCTCATTCTTCTTGGGTAGGAGAAAAACGTGCGCAAGCCTTTCAAGATGCGCTCCTCAACCTCTTTCAAGCAGTCTTGTAAATTATGAAAACCGTCGTCATTTACTTCCACCAGTTACCGACGGATGAAGCATATGTGGAATCATACGTAGATTTTGCTGCGCTCTGTGCCCAACACGACATTACCGTACTGTGTACCAGTGGTAACTCATATCAAGGCAATCATACTTTCACAAACACTATTCGCCTTCATAAAGACCATCAGGAGCCAATTGAAGGTGCGATTCATGCAGACCTCATTTTCATGAAGGCCGGTAGATTAGCTGGCGCTGAAGAAACACCCAGTAATCACATTATTAACAATCCAAAGCTTGCCGCAATTGCTCAAGATAAATGGCTCACCTACGAGCATTTTCCAGCTCTTCTGCCCGCAACATATACAATAGACTCCCATAACTGGCAAGATGTACTGGAAAAGATTACGACAGATTTAGTGGTCATCAAACCTCGTACAGCTTATGGTGGCAAAGACGTATTTATTCAAAATAAAAAGACCCTTGATTTTAAGAGTCTAGGGATTGGCGATGGCTACATTGCTCAAAACTTTCTCACCACAGTAGCTGGCATTCCAGGTATCACTCCTGGAAAACACGACTTACGCATCTTTATTGCCAATGGCAAAGTTGTACTCTCATTTTTGAGAATTCCTCAAGGCGACAACCTCATTGCGAATTTAGCATTTGGCTCAACGCTGGAAACAGTTGATATTACTAAGATCCCTGCGGATGCATTAGTAATTGTAAGCGAAGTAGAAAAAGAGTTCTCTCTCTACGGACCGCGCTTCTACTGCATAGACTTCATGTTTGAAAACGGTAAAGCATACATTGGAGAAATTAATTCCCAACCAGCAGTTCCCCTCCTAGGTGTTCACGGTGAAGTTTTCTTCAAGACATACCACAAAGTCCTCTTAGAGGTATTTCAGAGCGCACTCTAGTTTTTTGGTATACTAAGGGCATGCAATCTGCCCTTTCCGTTCAAAACCTCAGCAAATCATACGGCGCATTTGAGGCTGTCAAAGATCTTAGTTTTGAAGTAGGAAAAGGGGAAATTTTTGCCCTCATTGGCCCTAATGGTGCTGGCAAATCTACCACCCTTCGTATGTTGGCAACACTCCTTACACCAACCAGTGGTGATGCCATACTCATGGGGCATTCGCTCAAAAAGGAACCGGAAGCCATCCGTCAGATTATCAGCTACCTTCCGGAAGAAGCCGGAGCCTACAAAAACATGAAGGGGAAGGACTACCTCCGTTTTATGGCTCGCCTTTTTACTACAGACATACCAAAACAAGAAGAATACTTTCAGCGAGGGTGTGAATTATCGGGTCTTGGCGAACGCCTCAATGATAAAGCCAGTACCTATTCCAAGGGCATGACACGCAAGCTCCTTCTTTCACGCACCATCATGAGCAGCCCGCAACTAGCCATCTTAGACGAACCTACCAGCGGCTTAGATATCATCAATGCCATGGGCATTCGCACCACAGTAAGAGAGCTGGCCAATCAAGGCACCACGGTGCTCCTTTCTAGCCACAATATGTTGGAAATTGAGTATTTATCAGACAGAGTTGGCCTCATTGCCAACGGAAAACTTCATGTTGTTGGTACGGCAGAGGAATTGAAAAAACGCTACCATGCCAAAAATCTGGAAGAAGTCTTTATGAGCGCCACCGCATAATATGAAAACTTTTTTTACCCTTCTTAAAAAAGAATTACGCGAACTCATTACCTGGCAAATTGTGGTTCCTCTTTTGTTTACCGCATTACTTTTCTTTGTACTGGGAAATGTCCTCCATAAAGAACAGCAAAAAGCCGCAGCATCACAGCCTATTATTCTGGTTGATCAAGACCACAGCCCTATTTCGGCTACGGTTCGCTCAACGCTGGTAACTGCCCATTTCAGCATTACTCCTTCTACGGAAACCAATCCAGCAAAACTGATTACGTTGGCCAATGAAAAAAATGCTCAAGTTATTGTGATTGTTCCAGCGGGGTTTGGGGCCGGCATTAACAATAGTCAACAGCAGCAGCTGATTGCCTATAGTGTACTGCGTAATTTTTCCTTAGTTGCAAATAAAGGCGGACTCGTACTCGATAGTGTGGTGTCTGCCCTCAACTCTTATTTTGGCAACCAGATCATTTCGCTCAATACCACAATTAATCCAGCGGTTATTCGAACGCCCATTATCACCAAACAGTACGTGGTTATTGGAAATAACATAGCCCAAGGAAATGCGGAAGATGTCATTGCTTTTGTGACCACACAAACAACGTATATTCCTATCATTCTATTCTTTGTCATTATTTTTGCCGCGCAAATGATTGCTACTGCTGTAGCTAGTGAGAAGGAGAACAAAACGTTAGAAACACTCCTTACTATGCCAATCAGTCGGCGCCAGGTGGTGACTACCAAGATGTTGGCAGCAGGAATTGTGGCCCTCTTAGCTTCGGGCATCTATTTGCTGGGTTTCCGTAGTTATATGAATGGCCTATCTAGTGGCCTTACCAGTTCTGGAGCACTTAGCAGTCTCACTATCAGTCAACTAGGTCTCCACCTTGGATTGCTTGATTATGCACTCTTAGGTATTGCGCTCTTCATGGGTATTTTAGTGGCACTAGCCCTAGCCATGATTTTGGGTACATTTGCCGAAGACGTGAAGAGCGTGCAAGGTCTCATTACCCCCTTAATAGTTCTGGTGATGGTGCCGTATGTGGTATCGTTACTACTGAGTGTCAATGATTTAAGCAAGCCATTGCAGTACATTTTTTACGCAATTCCGTTCAGTAATGCATTTTTGGCAGCACCCAACCTCTTCCTTCAGCAACCGCTGACTGTCTTGGCTGGAATAGCGTACTCACTCATCTGGTTTATTGTCCTGGTGGCCATTGCTGCTAAGATTTTCACTACGGATAGAATTGTTACCTTAAAGATCAACTTCAGCAAAAAGAAGCATCCAACTGCTTAATTAATTCATAGGAGGCGCGTGGGGCAGCCAACACATCGAACAAAATTTATTGCAACCCTGGGACCAGCCAGCATGAACTACGACACCATGCGTGCCTTGGCGCTAGTTGGTGTTAACATCTTTCGCGCCAACTTTGTACACATGCAGTACGATAAATATCGGGAAGTGCAAAGTTGGGTGCAGCAAATCAACCACGAATTGGGAATCTGGATCCAAATTCAGGCTGATATTCAGGGTCCTAGCATTCGCATGGGCACTCTTTCTGAGGAAGGCTACCTCCTAGAGGCAGGGAAGGAATACATTTTTGTAACGGGCCACGCAGATAGAGAAGGCCTAGCAGATAACGAGCTTCCCATTAACGATGCCACCATCCACCAATTCCTCCAAATTGGCCACCCCATAGACTTCATGAACGGTGCTATTGCAGGTGAAGTGGTTGGCAAAGAAGACAATAAAATTTGGGTACGCATGCACACTACTGGCATGTTAAAATCAAAGAAACAAATCAATCTTCCAGAAACAGAACTAAGCACGTCACTTACCGAAAAAGACCGTCAAGATCTAGCTTTTCTCATGGAAGTAGGCGTTGATTGGGTTGCTATTTCCTTCGTGTCTCGCGCAGCACATATTCAAGAAGTGCGTGATATCATTGGCAGCCGCCCCACCAAAATCTGTAGCAAAATTGAGCGCAAAAGTGCCATAGAAAATATCGATGAAATTGCTGTGGCCTCCGATGCCCTCATGGTTGCCCGCGGTGATCTTGGCATTGAATTACCAATGGAAGAAGTCCCGTTTGCACAAAAAAACATTATTCGTACTGCTCATCACTACGGTAAACCCGTTATTGTCGCTACCCAAATGATGCTCTCCATGACGCAATCAATGCGCCCTACCCGCGCTGAAGTTTCTGACGTCGCCCACGCCATACTTGAAGAGGCAGATGCCACCATGATGTCCGAAGAAACCGCGGAGGGCATTGACCCAGCCAACGCCATGGCCACCATGGTCAAAGTTGCCGCACGCGCCGAGCAATATAAATACGAACAAGAAAACAGATTTAATCAGTTCTGGCGTTAATAGTTTATTTGGTTTTTATTGACATGCTTGTACGTCCAGGCGGAAACTAGGAGTAAGCGCATTGGTGCGCAAGGATAGGCAATGAACGCACAGCGACATGTTCATGATTTTGGCATATTAGTCATCAAGCCCGAGGATTGGGATCGTTCGCATGATCCTCAAAATGGCAACTCGCCGTCCCTCACTATACGTGTAATGGGAGACCGGCACTTCTTTCCAACCAGACCAGAGTTCTTTCTCATAACTCCTGACGGCGCAATCTGTAATGGAACAGCGCTTGTAGATAAGAGAACTGTCCCCGTTCAGGGAGCAGAACTCACCTTTGCACCCGATCATCTAGAAAGGTTGGCCGGACTTGCAGGAGCGCTAGGGAAGAACATTCAGGTTGACCACGTCACTCCTGAGATACTCTGCCTCCACTTTCCTTCCGACGCCTTGCATGGAAGTAAAGACGGCACCACGCCACAGAACGCTCTGCACTTCTTGGCGGAACATCTCACTCCTCTTCAGCCTGCATACACAATGGCAAGCTAAAAGGGCAGCCCCAACCGGGGCCGCCCATTTTTTAAGCTTAAAGATACTTATCGTTTAAAAACAGCTCTTCCAGCAAACTGTGCACCATCACCTAAACGTTCTTCAATACGAAGGAGTTCATTGTATTTGGCAGTGCGCTCAGAACGGCAAAGTGAACCCGTTTTGATTTGACCAGTACCAAGACCAACCACGAAATCTGCAATAGTGGTATCTTCAGTTTCACCTGAGCGGTGAGAAACAACGGCAGTATAACCAGCGTTGCGAGCCATCTTAATGGCATCAATGGTTTCCGTAACGGTACCAATTTGATTGAGTTTGATGAGGATGGAATTTGCTACGCCCTTCTCAATTCCTCTCTTTAAGAATTCAACATTGGTGACAAAGGTATCATCACCAACTAATTGAATTTTTTCACCAAGCACTTTGGTCATGGCAGCAAAACCATCCCAATCGTCTTCGGAAAAACCATCTTCAATGCTTACAATGGGATACTTTTCAACCATAGAGCTATAGATTTCAACCATTTCCTGGCTGCTGGCCTGGCGGCTTTCACTCTTGAGGTTGTACATGCCGTTTTCATAAAACTCGGAGGCAGCAGCATCCATGGCAATACAGATATCTTCACCAGGCTTATAACCGGCTTTTTCAATTGCTTGAACAATGAGCTTGAGTGGTTCTTCATTGGAACCCAAAGATGGCGCAAAACCACCTTCATCACCAACAGTGGTAGCAAAACCACGTTCAGTAAGAAGTTTCTTTAAAGCATGAAAAGTTTCAGCACCGTAACGCAAGGCTTCAGAAAAACTTGGTGCACCAACTGGCATAATCATGTATTCTTGGAAATCACTTGACTTGTCAGCGTGCTTGCCGCCATTGAGAATGTTCATCATGGGAACCGGCAACTGCATCTCAACCTCTGAACCAGAAACTTCGTGGAAATATTGGTAAAGCGGCTTGTTCCAGCTTTTGGCGGTGGCGTGTGCAAAAGCCAAAGAAATGCCCAATAGGGCATTGGCCCCTAAGCGACCTTTATTTCCAGTTCCATCAAGTTCAATCATTTTGCGATCAAGTTTCTCTTGATCCCACTCTTGGCCAACAAGTGCCTCTGCAAGTTCAGTGTTCACATTGCCGACAGCCTTCAACACGCCAGTACCCTTGTAACGACTCATGTCCCCATCGCGTAGCTCTACTGCTTCGTGAGAACCAGTGGAAGCACCCGATGGTACGGCAGCGCGACCAAAAGAACCATCTTCTAAGAGGAGATCAACTTCCACGGTTGGGTTACCACGAGAGTCAAGAATTTCACGACCACGAATAGAACGGATAGCGGACATATTTTCTGTTTTTTACTTATCAGTGACACCTCATACTAACCCGGCTGCGGGGAGAGTTCAACTAAAGGTGTTTTTGTGGTATCCTGTCAAAGGTGCAAAAGCACCTTTATTGTGTATTAACCTATAAATTTACATGCAAGAAAATCATTTTGCTGAAACTCACACTCGCTATGTCGCTACACTGGGGCCTGCCAGCGGCAATTACGAAACTATGGAAAAGCTTGTCCAAGCAGGTGTTTCCATGTTCCGCAATAATTTCGCCCATACACAATATGATGAATACAGGGATCGCCTTAGATTCCTCAAAGAGATCAACGCCAAACATGGCACCAGCGTAAAAATGGACGCAGATATCCAAGGAACCAATATTCGCCTTGGCATCTTACCGGGCGATGGTAAAATGGAGCTCAGAGCGGGAGAAACGTATGTGTGCGTTACTAACGGTGGTGAAGTTCATGAAGGAGAAATTCCCGTTAATGATACCCTCCTTCAAAATGAAGTAAAAATTGGCGAGCCATTTATTTTTGCCGATGGGGCGGTTGATAGCATCATCACTGCCTTAGATGGCAACCGTATCACCGTACAGGTCAAAAATACGGGCATGATCAAATCTCGTAAGAGTATTAATGTTCCTGATACCAATTTTCAACGTGGCTGTGTCACCGATAAAGACCGTGAAGTCTTAAACTTCCTCATTAATGAGAGTGAAGTTGATTGGATTGCTCTTTCCTTCGTTGGCTGCAAAGAAGATGTTTTTGAAGTCCGTAACCTTATTGGTGATAAAAACATCAAGATTATGGCCAAAATTGAACGAAAAAAGGCCATGGATAATCTCATTGAAATCACCAATGCTGTTGATGCTCTCATGATTGCTCGCGGTGACTTGGGTATTGAAATTCCCATGGAAGAAGTGCCCGTAGCCAGTAAGCGCATGATTAGAGTGGCTCACGAATTCAATAAACCTGCCCTCATGGCAACGCAGATGATGCTCTCCATGACGCAATCATTACGCCCAACCCGCGCTGAAGTGTCTGATGTAGCCAATGCCGTATATGACGGCGCCGATGGCCTCATGCTTTCTGAAGAAACCGCTGAGGGCGCTCACCCAGAACATGTATTGGCAACTATGGTAAAGATTGCTAAACACATTGAAGAAGATATGTATCCAAAAGATAGTCTATTTGGCCAGTACTAAAAAATAAAAAAACGGCCCCATGTGAGGCCGTTTTTTTATTGGAACTAATTTCGTCCCAATTTTTTGTACATCAACTGTTTTCCAAGCTCTACCCCGGGTTGGTCATAAGCATTGATATCAAAGAGTTCACCCGCATACGCGGTAGCCAATTCAAAGAAGTAGAATAATTGGCCAAGGTTATATTCATCAACTTTCTCAATCTCAATCAAAACGCTTGGACGATTTTCCTGCGCCAAAGCTTGAGCGGTTGCCTCTTGTTCGGCAGTAATAATGGTCTGCATAGAAATACCTGCCAAGTATTTTACTCCTTCTTTGGCGGGGAAGGCTTCTGGCAGCGTAATGTCATGATTTGAGTGTGATGCTCGGATGAAAGTCATGATTTTATCATGTGGTCCTTCCATATAAAGCTGCACTTGAGAGTGTTGGTCGGTAGGACCAACGGCAGCAATGGGGGTAGGGCCAACGTGTACCTCTTCGCCAGATTTGTTAACCTTTTTGCCTAAACTTTCAGCCCAGATTTGACGGAACCAAAAACCAAATTCGCGCAAACCGTACACATAAGGAAACATGACACTAATGTGCTGACCTTTTTGGTATGCCAAGAATTGGTGATACGCATAGAGCGCTGCGGTACTGGGTTCACCACCTTCTGTAGCATCTAAATCTGCGGCGCCTTTACAGAGAGCCTGAATATCAATACCTACTAAGGCTAAAGGAAACAAACCAACTGCGCAGAGCACGGAAAAGCGACCACCAACGGCAGGGTGCACCAGGTTCTTATAGCCTTCTTCATTGGTTAATTCACGGAGCGTGCCGGTTGTTGGATCGGTAATGGTAACAATGCATGAGCGTGATTGTTCTTCGCCTACAGCATTCACCAGCTGCTGACGGAAATAGACAAATGATGACATTTGCTCAATGGTATTGCCTGACTTGGAAATCATGACAATCAATGTTTTGGACCAATCTACTACTTCCGCTACTTGGCTCAATGCTTCTGGGTCGGTGGTATCACCGGTAAAGAAGAGTTGTGGCCAGTTGCCTCGCAGTTTTTTGTCAGCATTGTAATACGGGGAGCGTAACGCACGGAACGCGGCACGTGCACCCAAATCTGAACCGCCAATACCAATGACTACCACGCTCTCAAATTTACCCTTCATTTCATCTGCCAAAGCCTGGATTTTCTGAAGACCATCCTCGTCAAAAGGGAGCGTAGCAAAACCCAAATTACCTGCTTTTTTTTCTGCCTGTACTTTGTCGTAGGCCGCTTTTAATGCTGCCTCGTCACTTTGATTAAGCTTGTCAAAAAATAAATGATTTGGTTGATAGTTCAACATAGATTTTTGTTAGTTATAATCGCGACCAGAAAATACGCTTATGGACTTTTTTCACCAGTTCTCTAGCAGCCTTGATTGCCTCGGAAAGACCTTCTAAATCCTCAATACTAATACTTTTGCCATTCTTTTCACCGTAAATGATTCTAAGGGGAGCCTTCAAATTACTTCTTGGCTTTACTAGGATAGCACTAGCCGGGGTCTGTGTGGCTAGGTCATTAATAATTCCCTGTTTTTCTATGGGGGTAAGCTCACTATGTACCAGAGAAATACCCAATTGTTTACCTACACTGCGAGCAAACGCCGTTTTTGCCTCGCTTAACAAAACAATTTCTAATCCCAACTTTTCCCATTCTTTCACTAATTCAGCGCCCTCAGGAATGATAGGATATTCACACGCAAAAATACCAAGGAGTCGCTTGGGATTACGCTGTGCCAGAAAAATGGTGTATTTTCCCTCCCGTTCAAATTGGCGAATGAGTGTTTGAATGGACATACCTAGCTCAATGCCTTCTACCTGCATGGCATCTTCGTCCCCTAGAACATACCAGGTTCGGTCTAGCTTGGCCGTAACGCCGCGTGGGCTAATTGCATCCACCTCTACCTCACGAATGGGCTGACCGGCCTCCACTGCAGCCTGGGAGATGGCTCGCAACACAGGCCGCTTACTAGAATTTGCTAGACTGGCCGCCAATTGCAGTACACGTTCCTTCGTGGCCATGGTCTGGTCTTCAACCGCAAAAAATTGTCGTACTAATGGTAAGCCACTGTAGAAGAATTCAGTGGTAGTAAAAATAATTCTCCGCACATGCGCCAGAGCAATAGCCTGCTCTGAAGAAGGCACTTCAAAGCTCCTTTCAGCGGGAAAGCGGGAAAATTGTCGCTTAATGTACCATTTCTTTAACATATACTCACTCTAGCAAGTTCTTTTCCATTCACCACATGGGAAAATTATGATAGGGTAAGGCCATGTCCACTCACCCGCTTTGGAAGCGCGTCGCAACTATTATCAAACAGGTTCAGCCCGTCCTTGGCTTACACGGGGGAAGCTTAGAATTGGTAGATATTGATGCAGACAACATTGTTTCCATCCGGTTCAAAGGTGCATGTGTTGGGTGTGCCGCCGCGGACCTTACCTTAGAATATGGCCTCAAAGAAATGCTCATGATGCAGGTAGAAGAAATCTCTGATGTCATTGCGGTGAATGATGAACCCATTACTCACCAAGCTCCGGCCATCCCTCTTTCGTATGCTCACCGTCAGTAAGCTTCACGCTAGCATTGAAGCTACCGAAATTCTCCAGGGCTTCAGTCTTACCGTCCCAGAAGGTTCGGTAGAAGTACTCATGGGCCAAAATGGCTCTGGCAAGTCTACGCTTGCTCATATTTTGGCGGGACATCCTAGCTACGAAGTTACCAAGGGGAGTGTTAGCTTTTATGATAGAGACCTCTTAGAAATGGCACCTGAAGAGCGTGCTGCTGCCGGCCTCTTCTTGGCGTTTCAATACCCTGCCGCTATCCCTGGCGTACCCATAGCACAATTTCTGCGCTTAGCACTCAATGCACAAGAAAAAGCTCGAGGCGAAAAGCCAACTGCTCTTAGCCCCTTTTTGAATGAATTGAAGATTGCCATGAAAAGCTTGCACCTACCCTGGACCTTTGCCCAACGTGCCGTAAACGATGGTTTTTCTGGAGGTGAAAAGAAGCGCTTGGAAATGCTGCAAATGCTCGTGCTGAAACCAAAACTAGTCATCTTAGACGAAATTGATTCAGGCCTTGATATTGACGCCATGAAAATTGTGGCAGAATCTGTACAAAACCTACGTGCTACACACCCAAAAACTTCCGTTCTCCTCATTACACACTACCAACGTCTCCTCAACTACATTGAACCCACCCATGTGCACATTGTACAAACGGGGAAAATTATTCGTTCAGGAGGACCAGAATTAGCCCACGAACTTGAGGCACACGGGTATGCTGGTATAGTGAAAGACCATGAGTAAGATTCCCCGCGACCTAGAGCTCCTTTACGAAGTTGGCAGCCTGAGGCACATTCAACGCAGCTGGCGTCAGTTCTTTGGCGTTGACGTAGCAAATGACCTAGAACACACCATTCGCGTTCAGTATATTGCCCTCATGCTTTCGCACATGGAAAAAGCCGGCGATCAAGGAATCATCTTAAAAATGGCCCTCCTCCATGATCTTGCCGAATCTCGCACTGGAGACCAAAATTTCGTCCACAAAAAATACATTCACCCCGATGAAGACGCCGCTCTCCACGACATCATTAGAGGCACCAGTCTAGAAGAAGAGGAAGCCCTGGTTCAACGCTATCTTAAGCGCACTTGCATTGAATCTCAGATTGTCAAAGATGCTGATCACTTAGATGTAGATATTGAAATTCGTGAATTGGCCTCACATGGTCATGAACTTCCCGGTAAGTGGCGAAGCGGCCGCAAACGCACGCGCGATAACAATTTTTATACAGAATCAGCCAAAATATTCTGGGATGCCATTCAGGATAGTGACCCTCAAGACTGGCAGGTAAAGATTACGTAAATGGATGCCATACTTTTGGCCACTGTTTTTCTTGTTCCCGGCCTCATTGCCGTTTTTATTCCTATTTTCCCTGCGGCGCTCTATTCGTTTGTCATTATTTTTATCTATGCAATAACCACTCACTTTACCCGGTTACATGGGTGGGAGTTTGCCGCTCTTGCATTCATTACCGTTCTTGCAATAGTGAACGACCAGCTTACTGGCTTACTGGGTGCAAAGTATGGTGGCGCCAGTGCTAAAGCGTTGGCGTGGGGATTTTTTGGCGCTATTGTTGGTACCGTTCTTGCTGGCCCGCTAGGCTCCTTCATTGGCCTCTTTCTTGCCATTACGGTAGCTGAATTAAGTCAATTCCGAACACAACAGGCAGCACTGCGTGCCGCAACAGGGGGAGTAATTGGTGCACTCCTTTCCTACATCATTAATATAGTATTAGTTTTTCTGATGGTCGGACTGTTTTTGGTGTTCGTTTTGAAATAGCTGCAGGCTTTCTATTTTATGCTAAGGTAGGGGGTGCATGGACACTTCCACCTTTTCACCGACGGAATATCGCTACGGCTTCTCTGATCCAGAGGCTTATTTGGCACGTACCCCCAAAGGTTTGAACGAAACCACCATTCGCGCTATTTCTGCTTACAAGAAAGAGCCTGAATGGATGCTAGAAAAGCGGTTGGCAGCGTACAAGATTTTCTTGGAGAAACCCCTTCCCACCTGGGGAGCAGATCTTTCACAATTGAACTTTGAGGAAATGACGTATTTTTTGCGCGCCTCAGACCGGCCAGAACGCTCTTGGGATGAAGTTCCTGACCAAATCAAAAAAACATTTGATTATATTGGTGTTCCTGAAGCAGAAAAGAAGTTTTTGGCTGGTGCCGCAGCCCAATATGACAGTGAAGCCGTCTACCACAATCTCCGGAGTGAATGGGAAGATTTAGGCGTGGTTTTCTTGGATACAGATACAGCCCTTCGAGAGCACGAGGACATCATGAAGCAATACTTTGGTACCATTATTCCGGCTCACGATAATAAGTTTGCTGCCCTCAATACCGCAGTATGGAGCGGAGGATCGTTCGTCTATATTCCTAAAGGTGTACACGTAGAAATTCCCCTCCAAGCCTACTTCCGCATTAATGCTCGCAATGCCGGACAGTTTGAGCGCACGCTTATCATTGTGGAAGAGGGAGCATACGTCCACTACGTTGAAGGTTGTTCAGCACCGGTATATACCAGTGATTCCCTCCATGCTGCCGTGGTGGAAGTAATTGTGAAGCAAGGTGGCAGAGCACGGTACACTACCATTCAAAACTGGTCAGGAGATGTATATAACCTGGTTACCAAACGAGCAACCGCGCAAAAAGACGCCACCATGGAGTGGGTAGACTGCAATTTGGGATCTAAGGTAACCATGAAATATCCTTCAATCTACTTGCTAGGCGAAGGCGCCCGCGGAGAAGTGCTCTCCTTGGCATTAGCAGGCCCTGGCCAGCATCAAGACGCCGGCTCAAAGATATTCCATTTTGCCCCCAATACTAGCTCAGTTGTGACATCAAAGTCTGTGTCACATGGTGGTGGTCGCACCTCTTACCGTGGCATGATTAAAAGTAGTAGCAAAGCTGCTGGTATTACTAGCAAAGTGGTGTGTGATGCCCTGTTAATGGACGAGAAATCTATTTCTGATACTTATCCCACCATAGATATTGCCAATGCCGCGTCTCAAATTGAGCATGAAGCCACGGTTTCTAAAGTGGGGGAGGAACAACTTTTTTATCTTCGCTCTCGGGGTCTTTCGGAAGCAGAAGCCACCAGCCTTGTGGTAAATGGATTCATTGAACCCATTGTGAAAGAGCTACCCATGGAGTATGCCGTTGAGATGAATAGACTTATAGAGCTGCAGATGGAAGGGAGTGTCGGATAGTTCCGTGTTGGTGTGAGAAAAACAAATCGAATAGGTAATCAGCCCTATTCCAAATCCTCAATTATTTTTCTCACACCAACACTCCCTCAAGTATCTTACTGAAATTTTGCCTCAATGGACTCTAAGCGTATTCCTCTCAGCTTGCACCTAAAACCAATCCTACTCACCACCGAGCAGGAAGAAATTTTTGTTCCTGCTGGTGAGACTCACTACCATATTGAACATACGAATGGGAATAAAGAATATGTTTTTCGCCTCACTCACCCAGAAAGTGTTGTTCACATTACTGGCAAAATTATCACTAGTGAAACCAGCTTCCTTACTACCACCCTCATTCACGAAGCACCCCAGACTAAAGCTGAAACACTCATAAGAACACTTGGGAAAGATGCGAGTAAGAGCACCTTTAAAGGTTTAATTAAAATTGCTCCTGGTGCCAGTGGGTGCGAATCATATTTAAATCACCATTCTCTCCTCTTTGACCAAGCTCGTAGTTATACTTGGCCAGCTTTAGAAATTGGTAATAATGAAGTGAAATGCTCTCATGCTGCTACCATAAAAACCATTACTGCAGCAGATCTTTTTTACCCTCGTAGCCGAGGAATTTCATCGGCAGAAGCAACTGACCTTATGATTGAGGCGTTTTTTAGTGATGTGTCATACTGAGCTCATGCAGGAACATATTTTCAATAGAATCAAGGCAAATTCTCCAGCAGCAAAAGATAGTTTAGAAGCCAAGCTGAAGGAACAGTTTCAGAGGGGGCCCAATGAAACAGACTACCCGCACGCGGAACTCACAACGGAAGAGAAGGAGATTCTTTCACTTATTGATAGAGAGACAAATGTACTAGCAGAACACTATGGTGGAACTCCCAAATTATTAGGCCCTGAGCATGTGCACCTACTTTTAGATATTCCAAAGCATATGTCTTTTGTAGAGAATAATGCAATTTTCTCTGTTGATACCCAACGCATTCTCTTAGACCATGCGTATGCGGGACGTACTCGCTCAGGTTTTACATCTGCCACTTTCCATGAAGCGATACACTACAAAAGCTTGCTCAGCATACAGCAAACCAAAACAGGAGATATTTACCCTGACCGCATTGGCTATAGTGTTAATCGTATGACTGAAAGCGGTACTACACAAAGCGTCTTTGACCATATAAATGAAGGCATCACTGAAGAACTTACGGTGCGTTTTCTCCTTAAAAACTATGATCATCCGCTTCTGAGTGATGAATCAAAGGATGAAATCATAGAAGATGCAGCTAGGCAAAAAGAACGGGAAATCCTTAAAATTCTGGTCCGAGAAATCTGGAAAAAGAACAGAGAGTCCTTTAATAACCGGGTTGAAGTATTTGATAGTTTTGCACATGGGGCATTTAGTGGTAATATTTTGCCCAGCTTACAATTAGTTCAACGTAGCTTAGGGGAAGAGGTATATAAAACCTTAGCCATTCCTGAAACTGACGAATTTCAAACTGATCGCGTTCTAGCTTTTCTCAAACAACGTTATGCATAAAGCAGATTTCCCCCTCCTTTCTATTGAGCCTCAGCTGACCTACTTAGACTCTGCAGCCACCTCACAGAAGCCAAAAGTGGTTATTGACGCAATCTACAACACACTTGCCGCAAGCTATGGTGCTATTGGCCGTGGACTCTATCCACTCAGTATTCAAGCTACTGAAAAGTATGAATCAGCGCGCCAAACAACAGCTGTGTTTTTTGGAGCAAAACCAGAAGAAATCATCTTTACTCCAGGTGCCACCTATGGGTTCAACTTTTTAGCACAGGCACTGGGAACTTCTTTAGTTGAAGGCGACGAGATTATTCTCTCTACTCAAGAACACCACAGTAATCTTCTACCCTGGCGCCTCTTAGCAGAGCAAAAAAAACTTGTGATAACCACCATTCCACTTACAGGAACAGGGGAGTTAGACCTGGAAATGCTTCCCCAGCTGTTGCACGAAAAAACAAAGGTCATAAGCCTGACGCATGCTTCTAATGTACTTGGCACCCTTACAGACATCCCCCGTATTCGCGAAATTTTGGACCGCCAGGGGAGTAGCGCTTATCTTATTATAGATGGCTGCCAATCTGCGCCGCATATTCCCCTTTCACTACCGCAACTTGGGTGTGATTTTTTTGTGGCAAGTGGCCATAAGCTCTACGGCCCCTCAGGAATTGGGCTTGTTTGGGGGAGGGCCTCTCTTTTGGCAGACCTAACCAACCCCTTCCCTGGTGGCGGGAGTGTTGAAGGTGTACAAGGTGAAAAAATTGTGTGGAAAGCCAGTCCCGAACGCTTTGAGGCAGGCAGCCTAAACCTGGAAGGAGCTCTTGGTCTAAGTGCTGCATTAACGTATTTAGAGGGAATTGGCATGGATAAGGTACAAGAACATACCGAGCATATCAGTATGTACCTTAAAACAACCTTACAAACAGTTCCTAGCCTCACAATACTTGGAAATCCCAATCCTAAAAGCGGAATTGTCTCATTCGTCATTGAAGGGATTCACGCTCATGACATAGCTGAGCTCCTTGGGCAGCAACAGATTTGTATTAGAGCAGGACATCATTGTGCCGGCCCTCTTCACGATGCCCTGAATATCACTGCCAGCTGCCGAGCTAGTGTGGGAATATACACCACTGAAGAAGATATCAACAGGCTTCATCAGGGTATTTTAAGCATTATTCAACGCTTTCATGCTTGATCTCTACCAACAACAAATCATTGATCGTTCTCAGCATCCGCAATTTAGCGGAGCCGTAGTGAATGCCACACACAAAGCTACTGGAGCCAACCTTTCCTGTGGCGATGAAATTAGCTTTGAAGCTAGAATAGAAAACGACATTATCCAGGATATTAAACATCAGAGCCGTGCATGTGCCGTCTGTACTGCCAGTGCTGACTTACTGGCCGAACACCTAACTGGTCAGCCAATTACCTCCATTCAAGAAACAAAAAAAGAGGGGATAACCACTATGTTGGCCATCCCACTCTCACCCGTTCGCCTCAAGTGTGCGCTTCTACCTTTAGAAACGCTCAAAACACTAGAAGAGGCTTAAATTCATTGGACCTTCTTCTGCTGAACTAACACTTTGCTTGAAATCAACAGGGAAGGATTTTTTGCCCTGCATATCACTATATGAGAGTTCACCGTATTGCTTGCCGTAATCGTAGAGCTCTCTTGTAATGCGCACGTCATCTAAACAATAGGCGCGCAACTCTTCAATTTTTCCTTCGCGGTAGAGCTTGATAGCCTTCAAGCCGTCACCTGATTTACCCTCACCCAATGTCGCGTGAGCAATATTATCCAGCTTAATACGAAAGCCTAGTGCGGCGTGCGTTTGCTCAAGGATGTCAAAACTAGGAACTTTCGTAATTTCAGGAAAATAGGCGGAAACAACCTGGTCATCAAAACCTTTATTGTTGAAACCAATGAGCAGGGAACACGTCTCTAAGCGGCGCCAGAATAATGGCAATTCATCTTCAGTAAAACTGAGTAATTTGCGCTCGTTATATGAGTAGGCACCAAGCATAGAGATGGTCAGACGCTTTGGGTCGCGCGTGCCAATTTCTTGGAACGTTTCTTTGGTTTCAATGTCATAGACAATAATATCGCCGGCCATGAGTGAAAAAAATTAATGTTTTGTAAGAACCTGTCCAGTCAGGCTAAAGCTGAATAGGACAGAACCTTGCAGCCGTGCCAAAAAATGCACGGCTGTAGGGGAGTGCTATTTTTGGGCCTTCTGGAAAGCCTCTTCTACCGTCCCCCATTTCACATTTTCAAAAAAGGCAGCAATGTATGCTTTGCGGTCGGCGCCAAAGTCTAGGACGTAAGCGTGCTCGTATACATCAAGGGGAAGGAGCGGAATACTCCCCCAAACTCCCCCCTGATTCTGAGCGTCCCCCGCGTAGATGTGCAAACGGCCGTCAAAGGTGTCCAGAGCCAATATTGCCCATCCCCTAGCCCCCATTCCGGTTGCAGTGAACTCCCCTATGAACCGTTCCCAAGTCCCCCACTCTTTTACAATTTCTTCCTTAATATTGGTCCCCTCTGCGTTGCCGTCCCCTCCTAGAATGGAGAAAAACACCTGATGGAGAATCATGCCATTGGCTGCAAAAGTCTCACCTTCTTTTAGACCGCGCCAGGCAGAATAGATTTGGTTTGCAGTATCTACATCACCAGCGCGGAGTTTACCTTCAATTTCATTCCGCTTATTTACATAGCCTGTGTAGAGTTTTCCGTGGTGAATATCGTTCGTTTTTGCAGAAATACCCTTAAGTTCGCCAGGATTAGGAGAGACAACTTCGTACATACTTGGTATTACGGCTAAGTATCTCTATGTTACCAGATTACCGTATTAGGGAAAGGTAATAGGAGCACTAGGAGCATTAAGTATTTTGCCTAAGATTTGATCCCGGTTAATTGCCCCAAAATTGCGTGAATCAATACTTTTGTCACCATTATCTCCTTCAACAAAATACACGTTGTTTAGGAGTAATACGGGAATACCATTTTCTTTAATTTTTTCACCAGGTACTCCCACAATACGTTTGGTACTTTCTATATGTGGTTCACTGGTTTGGATAAGCACAATATCACCGTCTGTAGGATGGTAATACCAAGGAGATTTCAGATAAAAGAGAACCTGATTCTGCTTTAGACCATTTTCCATGCTGTGATCCATCATGCGTACTTCCCCCAAAATCACCAATCCTATGAGCACACCAAGAACAAGAATTCCCATAACAGCACATACAACCAAGTGGATAAACCGGATGCGGTGAAGTAACTGTCGCTCAGAAGAGGCTTGGGTAAACATTTAGGCTTCGGTATTAGTACGCAATGCGGTTGTGAGCAAACCCGCCACTTGATTCATTTCACTCAATAAATACTGAGGAAGAATAAGTTGGTCTTGCACATCACCGTACCAAGCGGGCACTTCCCAACGGGTGTGATCACGGAATCGCTGAAGCCATGGAGCCATGCAATGAAGTGTGGCAGCATACGGAGCGTAACGGAAAAACAGCTCAGAACTCACTGAGGCCCACGGCAACGGTTTCTTGCTCTTGAGGAAGTGGTTGAAGGCCGCACTCTGAATTATTACCTCTCGCCCTAATCGACTATACGGAACCACCGCGTATGCAGTCACATAGACCATGAAGCCAATACCAAAGAACCCAATGCCCAAAAGAATCATTCCCGGTAAAGGTGCACGTAAGAAGAGAAAACTGAGAAGGGTAAGCATAAATCCAAAGACTTCAAATAAAATACCCATTGTTTTATAGCGAATGTGAATGCTCCGAGGATTCTCTCGAAAAATTCCCTGCTTGCTGAAGAGGTCGTAAATTTCTACATACGACTGAGTAATGAGTACATGAAGTAGTGGAAGGTTCATCTTCTCAATAGCCTGAGATATTCGGAAAGGCTTACCTTCTTCGGGGAAGAAGAGGAGCAAAAAGTTATGTTCGTAATCAGTTATCTTCCCCTGCCCCGATCTGCGAGAAAAAATGACATCGCTATCACCTCTATCAACAACTTCTAAATAGCCTCGCTGCGCCAAATCATAGAGGAGCGCAATGATATCTAGCGGCTGAATGACGTAATGATGTAAAACTGCCAGCTCCAATGGACGTAAATCCCCTGGCGGAGCCTCCCGATCTGAAGACGCTACCCACTTCACCGGACGACTACGCCAGAGTAGGTAACACCCCGCTAACACTACCAGGCCTGAAATAGCGATGAACCACAAGAGCAAGGAGTCAGCCTGTATCCAATCTAGGATGCGATTAGGCAATGGCAGGTTGAAATAACCATGGGGCGCCGTGAGAACAAGTGCAGGATAAGAATCAGCTCTAGTTCCATACATACTCACTTTTAAGTAAGAATCATGTTGCCACTCTGTATGTATGGTGGAAGAAAATGCTAGTGACTGAACGGATGTCTGAAGCACCTGAGCCGCACCATCTTTGTCTAGGGTAATTCCAATTTGATTCGTGATGGATCCAGAACTACTGCCCGGGTTTGCAAGCGATAAACGCAAGACTTCTTTACCTGTTGCTTTATCTTCATGAAAGATTCCCAAGAACTGTGGACCTTGGTATACCGTACCATTCGCATCAACTACTAACTCCGTGTGACTGCTATAGCTAATGGGTGTAGATGCTTGGGTCTCCCAAGTGGCCACACACACAACAAGTGCCAAGATCATGGCCACAAAACTTCCTACGGTTAACAGAGATCGCATAGATTCATTATGCGGGAGTTCTTGACAAAATGGCAGTATCCAGGTATACTTATTTAATTTCCAAAAAATAAATAGTGAAATAACCCCCATGAAAAGCGCTCTTGCCACCAATACCACAGCCACTAACGTTATTACTCCTTCATTTGCCCAGTTGAAGCGTAGCTTTATTGATTCTGGTTTTGAAATTCGTCGTATTCCCCGTCAAACCTTGGAAGGAATGGCCTTGGACGCCCCTGCCGAGGTAAAGCGTCACTTAAATACCAATATTATGGGTCTCATCATGCCTGATGAAAACACCATCGGTATTGCCAGTGAATTAGACAACGAAGAAGCTGCCGTTACCCTCCTCCACGAAATGATCCACCTTTTCCGTGAAGAATGGGACGAAGACGACGTAGAAAATGCTACGTTAGAACTAGAACAAACTCTTTCTCCTGATCAATTCGGATTCCTACAATTCCTCGTAAACTAAAGCATTTCCTCTTCGAAAAACAAATCGGATAAGAATCTACTATCATAAGTCCTCAATTGTTTTTCGAAGAGGAAATGCTTAGTTTAGCTATTGTAGAATTTTTATTCCCTACGTATAGTAGGTAAGCCTTAACATTAACCACTACATATGGAAGCCGTTGCCTCTCAGACTACTACTGAACACGCCGCCGTTACTCTTACCGATGCCAATTTTGCTGCCGAAGTTAAAAACTTTAAAGGCGTTGTATTGGTAGATTTTTGGGCTGGCTGGTGCCAACCTTGCTTGATGATGGCTCCTATGGTTGAAGAATTGGCCAAGAAATACGCTGGCAACGCTCAGGTAAAAGTAGCTAAGCTAGATGTTGATGCAAACACCACTACTTCCCAAGAATATAGCGTTATGTCTCTTCCTACTTTCCTTGTCTATGTAAATGGTCAAGACGTAGCTAGCGTTATTGGTGCCGGTCCTGTTACTCGCTTAGACGCTGCCATTCAAAAAGGCCTTCAAGAACTTGCTGCATAGCTTTACTTTCGGTTTTTGTTCGCCTATAAAGAGAGAGTCACCCTCTCTCTTTTTTATATATGCAATTTCTTTCTCAAGCGCTTGGAACTCCTCGCAACTGCCGCGTTCTCTATGTGGATATGAACGGGTTTTTTGCCAGTATTGAACAGCAAGATCATCCAAACTTGGTGGGTAAACCGGTGGCAGTGGTATCACATCTCCATCCCCGCGCTACGGTGTTAGCTTCTTCGTATGAGGCAAAAGCTTTGGGTATCACTACGGGAACTAAAATGGAGGAGGCGCAGCGGCTGGCACCTGGTATTGCGTGTTTAGAGCCGCGTCCTGGTAGGTATCGTGAGGTGCATCGCCAAATTATGCAGATTCTTATCACGCTCTGTGGGCCAGAAGTTCAACCTAGAAGTATTGATGAAGCCGCCGTTTACCTAGCCTCAAACTGGCAAAATGCTACCACCGCACATGCTCTTGCCCTGGCTATAAAAGAACAATTCAGACAGCAGCTTGGTCCCCATATTCGCTGCTCCATTGGTATTGCCCCTAATAGTCTTTTGGCAAAATTGGCTACAAATCTTAAAAAACCAGATGGCCTAGTGGAAATCACTTTAGAAAATACCTGGGAAATCTTAGGAACCATACCACTCACCGCCTTGCCAGGTATTGCAGAACGCATGGCATTAAAATTAGAAAAGAAGGATATTCTCACGCCGCAAATGCTCTACGCCACCTCGCCTGAAATATTGCGTGATTATTTTGGCATTTGGGGTCGCTACTGGTGGTGGCGTTTGCATGGGTACGAATGTGATAGTAACAATAGCAGCTTAAAATCCATGAGCCATGAACACGTGCTTAGCACCTGGATTAGAGATAAACCCACCTTAGAACTTACGCTGGCCAAGATGGCTGATAGGCTTGTCCATCGCTTGGAACACAATCACTTACAATGCCGTGGTATTTTCTTAAGCCTCCGTTTATCAGGAGCACCCCGCTTCACAGCAGAACGTGTTTTTGATGCACCAACCTTTCAACATCCCGCACTTCTCAAAGACTTTATGAGTCTCTTGAATACCGTGCCCTTGCGTTTGCCGTATGCGGTACGAAAAATCAGTATTGGATTTAATGGGTTAGTATCTCAAGAGCAGGGTATTCAACTTATGTTGGAAGAAGACGCCGTAAAAGGAACGCGAGTAAGTACCGCCCTAGAAATTATTCGTGACCGTTTTGGCTACGAATCCATCCAGTGCGCTAGTACGTTGGCACTCGGCAAAAATGTGGCGCGTGAGCAGTTAGGATTTGGACGTATTAGAGATTCATAATTCTTGCATTTATTGAGATTTTTGCTATGGTGCACAGGTGGATATTTCTCCACCTTTCGAGGTTCCAGGATGGAAGTACAATCAGCTTCAACCCGCCGACCGCATCGCGGTCACTCTTCGTCATCTAGCAAGCGCCCTAACCCCAAAGGACCGCGGCTCCGTTCAATTCCACCATCTGGCTACGGACGCAAGCGTAACCACTATCGGGAGCACGTGCTCCCTCTTCCGCCTTCGCAACCACTGCCCTTTTGTCCTCTTTTGGGCAATATGCAGGACCTACCCAGAGTAGGAGGAACGGACAGCCTCCAGGATTTAATCCGACGTGTTACCCCCGTCATCAACGGGTTGGGATCACAGGACGTGACGGCGCTCATTGTGCTTTGCACGAACGCGCGCGCCGGCCTTACCACTCAGCAGGACGTTAAGAAGATGCGCAAGTCACTTGAGGCATCGGTGGCAAGGCTGCATTTGGAAGGAGCCGAGGCGCTTTATCGTCGCATTCCCACGGAAATGAGAACGAAGGTTGATCGGCAGATTGGCTTCGCACGGACCTATCGAAGGAAGTGCTGGTGGAACAATACCATCGACGCATGCCTTGTCTTTTCGAAAGCCGCTCAAGCCATTCTCCTCCTGACGATGTAACAGCGTCCCCTTGAAGCCCCCTGCTCCGCGTATCTATCGCGGAGTTTTTTTATTTACATAATCTGCTTGAGCGACCAGTTTAAACCTGATATAGTTTGAACGTTGTTGTTCGGAGAGATCTACGTCGCTTCGCGACATAGCTCCTTCCTCAGGCAATACTACTCGGAGAGATCTACGTCGCTTCGCGACATAGCTCCTTCCTCGCTCGGATAAAAAATGAGTAAACTCATTTTTTGCCCTCACTCGGAGAGATCGCATAGTGGTCTAGTGCGCACGCTTGGAAAGCGTGTGTGTCGAAAGGCACCGAGGGTTCGAATCCCTCTCTCTCCGCCAAGAAAAAAGAGAGACCTAACGGTCTCTCTTTTTTCTTGAGGAGCAGAGAGAGGTGAGAGTTATGAATATGCTGTGAGCATATTCATGTTACTAGAAGTGTCATATGCCGGGGGCATATGACTATAACCGAATCCCAGTCGTTAAAAACTAAGCTTTCACCAAAGCATCGTTAATCTCCTTCAAAAACACCTCCCCAAACTGCACCAATTTCTTCTCACCAACCCCAGAAATCTCAGCAAATTGCTCTAAGGTCTTGGGCTTAGAAACACACATATCCCGCAAAGAAGCATCCCCAAACACAATAAACGGCGGCACGCCTAACTCATCTGCCAAACGCTTTCGCAAGACACGTAATCGCTCAAACAAGTCTACGTCATAATCACCAGGAAGTTTCCCAGCCTTAACTATTTTTTCCTTGCGAGACTTCTTCTGAGCTACCAATGGACGAGGCAACTCCACGCTTTCTGAACCCTTCAAAAACTGAATACCTTCAGAGCTCACCTGAAAAGTTGGATATTCTCCCTCACCCCGCACCAGAAAACCATGTTCAGCTAAGGAGCGAATTAATTGTTTCAGCTCATCTTCAGAAAAGTTATCCACAATACCAAAGACAGAAAGTTGCTGAAGCCACGGCTGCTTGGCAATGATGGTATCACTCCCACGCAACACACCTGCAATGACGCCTGCTCCAAACCGCTGTTTTGTGCGAAGAACGGCAGAGAGAATTTTCTTAGAGATTTCAGTAGCCTCAATATATTCCTGGGGATTTAAACAATTATCACAAGCGCCACAACTCCCCTCTGGCCATTTTTCGCCAAAATACTCCATGAGAAACGCTCTCCTGCACCCACGCAGCCGACAAAAATCCAGCATAAGGCTCAACTTTTCCTTGGCTTGCTGTTGCTCAACACCGTCGGTCATTTGACCTATGAAAAAGTCTTGCTTGGCGGAATCTGAATATGAGTAAAAAAGTACACAGCGACTGGGCAATCCATCACGACCAGCTCTACCTGTTTCTTGGTAGTATCCCTCCAAACTTTTCGGGAGATCGTAGTGCACCACCAGCCGCACATCAGGCTTATCAATGCCCATACCAAAAGCAATAGTGGCAACCATGACGCGCACCTCGTCTCGAATGAACTGTTCCTGATTATTTTGGCGCACATCTTTGTTCAGTCCCGCATGATATGAGAGAGCTGAAATACCAGCTTTCTGTAATGTTTGCGTCATTCTTTCCACATCTTTGCGGGAAGCACAGTAAATGATAGCAGACTCTTCTGGTTGCTCTTGAAGAAGCTCAATAATAGCAGCGCTAGTACCCGTTTTGGGCCGAACGGTATATGAAAGGTTGGGACGATTAAATGTTGAGAGAAATGTACGAGCTTTTTGCAAACCAAGTTGGGTGGAAATATCTTCTCTGACCCGCTCTGTTGCCGTGGCCGTAAGTGCCACTAACGGAACGCCTGCATATTGCTTGCGCAGTGCTGCCAAATTACGGTAATCCGGGCGAAAATCATGACCCCACTCAGAAATACAGTGTGCTTCATCAATGGCCAATAAACTAATGGTCAATTCTTTGAGAAACGCTTGAAAAGCTGGAACAGCCAGACGCTCCGGCGAAACGTACAGTAACTTTATTTGCCCTCTTCGCGCCTGGTTCATGATGAGATTAATGTCCGGTCCCGTGAGACCGCTGTGCAAAGCTTCTGCTCGCACGCCATTTGCCTGCAGACCGTCTACTTGGTCTTTCATGAGAGCAATGAGCGGCGAGACTACTAGCGTGATTCCTGGCAATAAGAGTGCGGGTATTTGATAACAGAGAGATTTACCTCCACCTGTTGGCATCAATACTAAGGCATCTTTTGACGCCAAGAGTTCTTCAATAATTTCCTCCTGCAAAGGACGAAATTCATCATAGCCAAAGTGAGTTTTGAGAATGGAATGAGGCATGAATTTCACCATATCACATAAAACAAGGCGGTACTTAGAAAACAATTGAGGACTTACGAACAAAGAGCCCTGCTCAACATTGCCGATTTGTTTTCTAAGTACCGCCCTGTTTTCCATCTGATATGATGAACTCATGTTAGGCCGAACCCACCAACTCATTGGCATTACCGCAGGACTAGCCACCTATCTCTATGCGTTTCCAAGTAACCATAGCCCAGCTACTTTTGGCGTGGCTCTAGTAGCTGCTCATTTTACCTCGCTCCTACCAGACATAGACCAACCAGCCTCTACATTCTGGCGGTCACTTCCTTTGGGAGGAGTTGCTGGCGAAATGGTGAATCCATTTCTGCAACATCGTAACCTTACCCACTCCCTCCTAGGTGTAGGACTTGTTGGGTGGGGATTACGTGAACTTCTCATTCATTTCCCCGCCATGTGGGGCGTTAGTCACAAAGAAGTGTGGATAGTAGCCATGGTTGCCTATGTCAGTCACCTCATTGCTGATATGGTTACCGTAGAAGGCATTCCCCTCCTCTTTCCGTACCAAAAAATGTACGGCTTTCCCCCACACCCATTTGCTGGCCTACGAATTGAAACCGGTCACTGGTTTGAAAATTTACTTGTGTTTCCCGCAATTAATGTCATTTTGATTGCACTCATTTATTTCAAGTGGCCACTTATTCATGCAATTCTTTTCAAATGAAAACTCAGCACGATAGTGAAGTTCCAGCACACGGACAGCAAGTAATTACGGCCTGTGCTTTTATTCATCATGCCTTTGATGGCACAGAAAAACTCTTCCTGCCAAGACGGGCTGAAAGCAAGAAATTCCTACCGGGAGTCTTTGAGCTACCTGGAGGACATATAGATTTTGGTGAAGAGATTATCACGGGTCTCAAGCGAGAAATTCAAGAGGAATTTCAGGTTTCTGTTACTGTGGGCGATATATTCTTCTCTTTTACATACCAGAATCCTATTAAAGGGTCACACAGTGTGGAAAATATTTACTTTGCCACACTAAATGAGGCACCTGAAAATATTCAGCTGAATCCTGAAGATCACGCGGAATATCGTTGGGTTTCCGCGTCTGAAGCAGTTCTTCTTGTTTCCTCACAGAAAGATAGTGACGATCCAGAGTGGCAAGCCATCCGTAAAGGTTTTGCTCTCCTTGAAGGGAAATCTCTTAATTTTGGTACGGTCTAAGCCTTCTTCGCTTCAGCCAAAGGCACCACCTGCATTGCCAAGAGAATGGCAAAAATAAGTGCGAAGCCACACATGATGGAAACGGTTCCGCCTTTATCCTGAGAATAGAGATACGCAACAACGGCCATGGGAACGGTGAAAGAAAGATATCCAACCAAGAGCCAAATGCGGGCTTGCTTGATCTTTTTTGAAACTTTTCCGGCAATAAACCAGCCAACTATTGATTGAGTCATGCCAACAAGAATAAACCCAAAGTAGTACCACTGGTACCCTGTGGATAAATACGGATTTGCAATGGTAAATAAGGTGTAATTCCCAAGGCAATATGCAGTATTAGCGGCGCTAGGAACAAAGATCCAACAAAGCGCAAAAAACGTGGCTACGGCATAACCAATCCATACTAATGGAGAACGCTTGGTTAATACCGAAGCAATGTGGACGCCAAGTGCCGGCAAGAAGCTAATGCCAACCAAACCAAAACGTGTCCACACCATGTGGTATGCATTGCTGACGTCACACACTTGGTATTCTGCAAACTGGAAGCTTGCTAAACAGAGAAGCGTGTACACGGCCAGTTGGCCAACTTTGCCTCGGTAACGCGCCAATGTATACAACGCCAGACAAGATTCAATGACGCACGTAAGCGCCATCACGGCAGGACTAAAGCAATAAAGGGTCGTGGAGCGAAGCGATTCTTTTGTCATATCTATTAACCATTCTCCTACCTCTAGAGTTTTGGCGCAAGGTTCTTCAAGCAAAAATGTAGAGCTCTTCGCGTGCCCGGGTGACTGCTGTATAGAGCCAGCGACGCCACATTTCATCGTCATACATGCGCATACGCTCCTCAAAAACTACTACTCGCTGTGCCTCACTGCCCTGTGCTTTGTGACACGTTAAGGCATAGCCAAAATCAAAGAGGTCACCAAATTGACGCTCCGAAAGACCTGGTGGCAAACCCAGAGTATCCGCCTTCACCGTCTTTTGTTGATTGAACTGATACTTCAAGATTTTGCCCGAATACGGCAACCGCATACCATCAAAATCCACTTCAACGTTGTACCAATGATCTTCGGGAGCAATTTCCTTCAACCGCCCAATCATGCCGTTATAAATTGCCTTTGCGTGGTTATTCTTTAGGCAAATGACTCTGTCACCTCGTTGTGGGGTAGGTAATTCAAATTCTTTGAGTGCGCGAATCTTCTGATTCAGCCCTACACGGGTGCGATTAATGCCACAAATACAGAGGTAATCATCATCTTTTGAAGTAAACAGGCTTTCAAATACATCCATGGAATCATACTCCTGCAGGCTGTATTTTCGCACCGAACCATGCGTGCCATACGGAATAGGTTTTCCTTCCCGCACCTGTTTGGAAAGGGCAATAATGGGGTTATCTTCCGCCTGTCGCACAATGCGCTCTAAGCGAAGATCTGGCTTTTGCATGAGATTAAATCCTCCCTCAATTGGAGGCAACTGACCATGGTCGCCCACCACCAAAATAGGAATGTTAAAGCGCAGGAGGTCTTGCCAAATGACCGCGTTAATCATGGATCCTTCATCAATGACGATGAGTCCGTAATTTAAGGTGATAGCACGCTCCCAGCTAGAAATTTGACCAACATCGTCTAGGACTGGCCGATAAATGAGGCTGTGAATGGTACTGCAGGAATCGTTGGGACGCATAGCATTCGCATCTTGTAACTTGGTGCGCAACACGGATGCCGCTTTCCCGGTATATGAACAAAACGCCACGTTGACGTTTTTCCATTTAACCTGTGTTGCAAGCTCATTGCGAAAATACGCAATGAGGGTTGTTTTTCCCGTTCCGGCATAACCACCCACGGAAATGTATGCGGTGGTGCGATTCTCAAGCCACAACAAAATTGCTTGTAGGACGGTTTGTTGGTCGCTATTAAGGGTTATCTCAGTCATACATTTCATGGTAGCATGAAGCTTCAGTCCGTAATGATATCCATGAAGAAAATTCGCGTAGCTCTTCTCTTTGGTGGCAAGTCAACTGAACACGAAGTTTCTCTCCGCTCTGCCAAAAATGTCATTGATGCCCTAGACCCCGAACAATTTGAACCGGTGCTCATTGGAATTGATAAACAGGGAGTCTGGCATCAGAGTGAACCTGTCAAAGTCATTACAGCACCCACCTTACAACAGCTAACAACTGGCACTCCTAGCAGCACAGCTCTTTCCACCCTACCAACACAGCCGCTGCAAGGCATTGATGTAGTCTTCCCCATTCTGCACGGCCCACTAGGAGAAGACGGCACCGTACAAGGCCTCCTTCGTTTGGCTGGTATCCCGTTTGTAGGGGCTGATGTACTTGGCTCAGCCATTGGCATGGATAAAGACGTCATGAAGCGTCTTTTGCGTGATGCTGGCATTCCCATTGCTCCGTTTCTTGTCTTTCGTTCGCATCAGCAAGTTACCATTGATTTTGACCAAGTGAAGAAAGAACTAGGCCTGCCCCTCTTTATTAAGCCAGCCAACGCGGGATCATCTGTAGGCGTAAGCAAGGCAACAACAGAGCGACAGTTTAACGAAGCTCTCCACAAAGCCTTCCTCTACGATGAGAAGATTCTCATTGAAAGCGGCATTATTGGCGATGAAATTGAGTGCGCCGTGCTGGGCAACAATCATCCTCAGGCTTCGCTTCCAGGAAAAATCATCCCTCACGCAGATTTCTACTCTTACGAAGCCAAGTACACCATGGAAGACGGCGCCGCAATGGAAATTCCTGCCAAGCTTTCTCCAGAGATAATAGAAAAAATACAAGCAATGGCCATCAAGACCTTTCAAGTTCTTGAGTGTATGGGAATGGGAAGAATTGATATGTTCCTTACTCCAGACGGAGAAATTTTGGTGAACGAAATAAATACCATTCCTGGATTCACTTCTAAAAGCATGTATCCAAAACTCTGGGAGGCAAGTGGAGTTTCTTATAGCGAGTTAATTACCAAGCTTCTTAAGCTTGCCTTGGAACGGTTTGCCAATCAGCAACAACTTACCAGCTCTTACAAAGAAAATTCTCTCCAGTAAAGAGGTAGAGCCACTAATTTATTTCTGGTACCATTGAGTAAGTATGCGTATACAACCTATTATTCTTGCCGCCGGTAAAGGAACCCGCATGGGTAATCCTGATTTGCCTAAAGTACTCTTTCCCATCAATGGCACACCTATGGTGCAATATGTACTTGATGCCTTTTCTCACACTTCATTTCTCCCTCCCGTATTAGTAGTGGGATACCATCACCAATTAGTGCGTGATGCATTGGGAGACAAATTTCGTTATGTACTCCAAGAGGAACAAAAGGGAACGGGCCACGCCATCATGATGTGCCGCGAGGAATTGGCCGGCACTGCCGATGCCTACTTCATTGTCTGTGGAGATCAACCACTTTTGAGCAGTGACTCAATGGCCGAGATTGCCGCCAATCACGTGAATACTCAAGCAACTTTTTCCATGGGAACCGTTGTTTCTGACTATGAATCATTTGAAGCGTTTGGTCGCATCTTGCGATCGCCTGAAGGTGACCTCATTGGCATCCGTGAATACAAAGATTGCACACCAGAAGAGAAAGAAATTAACGAATATAATCCTAGTTTGTATTGTTGCAATGACAACTGGCTCTGGAATGCGCTTGATTTAATCAAACCACTCAACAACCAAGGCGAATATTATATTACTGATTTAGTAGGCATTGCTATTGATCAAAAACAGCCAACCAGCTCCCTCAAAATTAAAGACTGGCACGAAGCTTTGGGCGTAAACACTCCCGACCAATTAGAAGAAGTTACGCGCTGTCTTTTAGAAAAACAATAAATAGTTCTAGAGCCTAAAAGCTCTACGGGTGATGGTATAACCCTTGCATGACTTTTTAGAATGTGATATTGTTTAGCCTGTCTAAATATTAGCTAGGTGAATGAATCCACATTCTGAGTCCACAGAACACGACGCCCTCTTCCTTATGCATCGCATTCATAAGGCGCTTTTTCAGCGCACTCTTGAAAATCGCGGCGATAACTTTGGTGATTTAAGCTTGGTTCAAATGGATGCCCTTCGCTGTATTAAGATGCATGAAAGCATTGAAATGGGTGAACTGGCCAAGGAAATGGCAATTACTCCAGCCTCTGCCACCGCACTTGCCGACCGCCTTGTGAAATCTGGTTGCTTGGAGCGCATCCAAGATAAGAGCGATCGCCGCCTGGTCTGCCTGACACTCTCTCCTGAAGCGAAAAAGAAATTTAATCGCCTCATGGAACTAAAGAGTGCCCACCTCAATGCTGCACTTGCCAAGCTTAGCCCTGAAGAGCATGCCAACCTCATTACACTACTAACCAAATTAGAAACTAATCTTCACCAATAAATTATGGAAGAACACTCTTCACCACTTTTGAAATGGGGTAGCCTGGTTGTCTTGAGCCTTGCGTTAGCCATCATCATCATTGACACCACATTGCTCAATGTTTCTTTGGCCACCATCATTCATGACCTTCACACAAATATTCAAAGTATTCAGTGGGTTATTTCTGCATACTCCCTTACCCTAGCAGCTCTTACTATTACCGGTGGCCGTTTTGGTGATATTTTTGGTCGCAAAAAAATGTTCGTTTTGGGTGCTATTATCTTTGCCCTTGGCTCGTTTATCACCTCAATCAGCAACAATGTAGGCACCATGATTATTGGTGAATCTATCATTGAAGGTATTGGCGCAGCGCTCATGTTGCCCGCTACTTCCTCACTTCTCCTTTCTACATTTCACGGACGAGAACGTGCCGTTGCTTTCGGGGTCTGGGGTGGTATTGCTGGTGGCGCAGCTGCTTTGGGACCGTTGCTTGGTGGGTATTTGACTACCAACTATAGCTGGCGCTGGGGTTTTCGTATCAACGTTTTTGTTGCAATTATTTTGGTCTTGAGTTCATTCATTATTAAGGAAGCCATTGACGATAAAGAGCGCCCACTTATTGACTGGCTTGGAATTGTTCTCTCTGCCACCGGCCTTGTTTCGTTAGTGTTTGGTGTTATTGAAGCGTCTACGTATGGTTGGTGGAAGGCAAAAGAAGTCTTTGCCATTGGCTCTCATGCGTTTAATTTTCCAGCTAACCTTTCTGTAGTGCCGTTTGCTATTGCACTTGGTGTCATTATCTTGGGATTCTTCCTGGCTTGGGAAAGTAAGCGTGAAGCTGCAAACCTTACTCCACTTGTTTCTATGCACCTGTTTAAAAATGTACGCTTCCGTGGCGGTATTCTTGCCACGGCCATCATCTCACTTGGTCAAGCCGGTCTTATCTTCATCTTGCCGGTATACTTCCAAGCTGTTGTTGGCTTGAGTGCGTACGATACTGGTAAAGCTCTTCTACCGTTCTCACTCAGTTTGCTGGTGGTTTCCCCTCTTGGCGCCATATTATCTGGAAAGATTAAGCCAAAGTTCCTCATTATTGCTGGCTTGACCATCAATGTTCTTGCCGTCTTTGTTACTCGTTACTTCCTGAAGATAGACGGCACCATGTGGTCCCTCTGGCCTGGGCTCCTCCTCTATGGTTTTGGTATGGGTCTTACCATGTCTCAAATTAGCAACTACACGCTTTCGGCCGTACCGGTACATGAAGCCGGTGAGGCATCTGGTTTGAACAACACGTTCCGCCAAGTTGGTTCTTCATTTGGTTCCGCTGTCATTGGTGCCATTTTGCTCACTTCAATTCCTAGCTTTATTAGCACAGGAATTGCCAATAGTACTGTTATTCCAACAGCTGCTAAGAATCCAATTACGGAAGCTGTTTCGGCTCAATCTTCAAACATTGAGTTTGGCGGTGCCGTACAAACGGGTGGAAAACTCTCTCCTACGGTTACAAAAGAGGTAGCCACCATTAGCAAGCAAGCTATTGTAGATGGAAACCGTCTTTCACTTTTGTACACGGCACTTATTGCTCTGTTGGGACTCCTGGCAGCCCTCTTCATACCTGATGTAGAAATTGCTGGCAAAAAAGAAAAGCCCCTGGCTGCTGCGCACTAAGTTTTTCTTAAACAAAAAGGCATCCTACGGGATGTCTTTTTTGTTCTCGTTCAACTTTTCCCAGTCCCAAACACGATCTTTATTGGCTTCAATTTTCTTGATAATTTCCGCTTCTAAATCAATATTTAGTGAGCCGGCAAGATGCAGAACCCGCTGAATAACATCGCCCAATTCTTCTTTGAAGCCATCTTTGCCATCAATATTTTTATGCCGCCAAGCCTGGTAAGCCTCGGAAACTTCCGAATGAATTAACGCAATTTTCTCTGGAACATTTATTTCTTCTGCCGTTGTGCCAAAACCTTTAGCCGCCGCCTGGTCCATGACCAAACTGGAAATTTCGGAGAAACTTTTACTTTCTTCCATAGGAGTCCTCTAGGCGGACAATGTCGTTTTCATCAAAATGGCCAAAGCCAATTTCTAGCCAACGACAGGTTGCATCTAACCCACGCGCACGGTGCTTAGTGCCGCAAGGAATAAACACCTGTTCATCTTGGCGGAAGGTCTTACTAACTCCATCTAACTCAACTGCCATTTCCCCTTCTACAATGACCCATAGTTCACTGCGTAGTTTATGCGTCTGCAGACTAAGCTGCTGACCCGGCTCTACCCACAGAATTTTTACGGTGCAATTCTCGTTCAAAGCATACTGACGAAAGCCACCCCACGGACGATGATCGGTCAACGTTTCGGGTGCTTCTGTGCGTGGGGCTGGATAGGTTTCACTCATGATGAATGTCATACTAATAGTGAATTAATAGTAACAGGATTCATGGCGAAAAAGAGGGGTACACCGCTCAGTAGTTTCTTTGGCTGGTATGGCATGATTGCCATACTCATTGCCTTTACGGGCGTCAGTTTTAATGTCATTCAAGCACACAGTTTTGCCTACCAAATCCTCAATCTCACTGGCGCATTGGGCTTAACCTGGAATTGTTTTAATAAAAAAGACTACCCTGAGGTAGCATTAAATGCGGTGTTTGCTGCCATTGCGGTTATTGCGCTCCTTACACTTTTGTAGCCCGGAGTGCTTCTAGCGGTTTTGTCCCAGTATTAATTGCGTTACGAATAGGGAGAAACACCTCTTTGGCACAAAATTCTTCCCAGCTTACCCATTCCCAAGCGGTTTGTCGTTCGGGCTCCGTTAAGTGCGGTTTTCCTTTACCTTTGTATTCCACTACGTAGTAGAGGGTAACATAGTGCTTTTTTTCTTCAGGGAAAAAGTCATTGGTAAAACCAAGCTCTACCATGTCTTCTACGTTAACAATCAACCCTGATTCTTCCTTAGTTTCCCGCACGGCACATTCTTGTGGAGTTTCACCAAATTCTAAGTGACCACCTGGAACAGACCAACTTCCACTTCCATGAGACCCTTTGCGTTGGCATGTGAGAAAAGATTCTCCACGAACCACAAATACTCCAACACCAACCTTAGGAAGTAATGCCTCTGTCATATGGCATTAGCCTAAACGTTTTTAGTAACGACAACAAGGCTAATTAATAACTTTGTAAATTGTCCATGTTCCTACTTGAGCCATGAGCTGATCGTGTGTGAGAAAATAGCCATCGTTAATATAGAGATTTACACGATCACTCTGACTAACCACTACATATTGCACACCATATTTTTGTAACAATGAACCTGCATTATCGTTTCCAGCAAGCATATTTTCAACATCTTCTTGGCGCGGACCGTAATCAATTCCGTATGACCAAATCCACCCTGCATACCCCATTACAATGGGATACCCACCAAGTAACGCAACGGGGTCATGGGGTTCATCTGAAGTAAGAATGACCGAATCGGCTGGTACGTTAGCTAGCATGTAGTCACCTAACGCCAACGCATCTGTGTCCAAGAAAGAATAGGGCGGCATTGCGCTTTCTCGGTAGACTGTCGCTATGCCAGTTCCAGTAAGGCTCAAAAGAATTAAACCAGCAGGCAGCCAACCCCACCATGAAATAACACTCAAACTTGCCAACCATCCAGCCACCGGAAGCATGAGGAACATATATGCGTACGTAAAGAGCTTCATGTTATCCCAGATGTTTGGCTGAAAAATGCGCACATTGCCTGCTAGAAAAAGAACAATTCCCATTATCATGAGCGTGCGAATAAGCCTGCCGGGAACCTTTCGCACCATAAAAGGGCTGAGTATCACCAGTGGTATGGCAAGACCTACATTTCTAAGCCAAAAGAGTAAGACGCTGGTGTCGGGGGGCGTCATCCAGCCAAACTGTTGATGTGTAAAGCTTGCGTGATATGAAGTAGAGAACTGCCAAACAACTTGAGGCCCACCAAGCACAACAATGGCAATAAGTGCCTGCCACCATCCTTCTGGTAACCCGCGTTCATCAAGAGTAATCCAAGCTACAAAAATACCCAAGACGCCAACGATAATGAAGAAAGTATATACGTGAACCAGTGGAAGCAAGCCAACGAAGCAACCAATTACAACGGCCTGTGCTATTTTTCGCTCTTTTTCCCAAGTAAGAAGCATGAGCATAGCAACCAAAAAACACGTAATACCCATGAGATAGCTACGCTGTGGTAACAGGTGCGACGTAAGAAAATTGGCAAAGTTAAGATTACGGCCCGCAAGATTACTATAATCTTGAGTAAGTGCTACTTTCCAACCTTTTTGCCAGGCGTCTTCTAGATAGATAACAAATCCCCAAACACTGCCTGAAAATAAAATGATTGCCAAGTGAATCCAGGCTGCTCGTATACTTTTCAGCAACCGAAAGGAGAAATTGAGCAGGAGTCCCACAAAACCAAGCAGCAATACCCCACTAGGAAGTAAGAAGGCAAGTCGCCACGAAGTGCCTAATCGAACCATCATGCCGGTGAAAAAATCTACCAAGAATGGATAGCCAATTTCCGTACCATGAAAGAGGGAGAAGTCCAGCGTAAGACGAGTAGCATGTGCAAAACTAGAAGCCAAACTCATGTGCAATCCTAAGTCTGCCCACGTGTAGCCACCGCTGTACCATTCGCCGTTCTCAATGGAAATAAAGTGTGTGGAGAGAAGGTAACAGAGGAGAGTAACCAACCCAATTATGCTTCCCCAGAAAAAAAGATACTTCCAATTTGTGGAAATACTTGGTTCGGCATCTTGGTGCCAAAGCGGTTTGCGCAAGAGAAAAAATACGCTGAGCGCCAATAAAATAGTCATAACAATCCCTAGTCCATAGGTGTAACCAACTATGGCCACTAAAAGGAGTGTAATCCAGCTAGAAAGTACGATGCCAGAAACCATGCCCGCTAAAACAAGTTCCGTTCGAGTGAAACGAAATGGCAGCGCCCTCAGAAAGAATATTCCCGTGACACAGCTTAAAAGAAAATAGAGCACGCCAAGCATACATTCATTATACAGGTTTCTGGTGCACCATAGCCGAACATCTGCCAATGCAGCAAAAAACCTGCTAGTGTGACCCTATGGACAGCCGAAACATTGCCGACGAAATCAAGGCAAAACTCCCCATTGAAGAAGTGGTAAGTAGCTATGTTCCCCTAAAAAAAATGGGGCGTATTTTTAAGGGTCTCTGCCCCTTTCACAATGAAAAAACACCGTCGTTTACGGTCAATCCTGAGCGCGGCATTTACAAGTGTTTTGGCTGCGGTGAAGGTGGTGACATGTTTGATTTCGTCATGAAAATTGAAGGTCTTACGTTTCCAGAAGCTCTCCGTTTATTGGCCGATAAAGCCAACGTGCAGCTACCAGAATACAAATCAAATCCTCAAGAGAAACAAGGTCCTGGTAAGGCGCGTCTTTTCTCTCTCAATGATTACGCCGCCACGCTCTGGCATCGTATCTTAACAGAGCATCCCAAAGCCCAGCACGCTAGAGAGTACTTATTAGGACGCGGGCTTACCACAGAAAGCATCAACGCATTTCGTATTGGATACGCTCCCTATGGCTCTACTACCGGTACTTCATTAACCAGTGCCGGCTACTCAAGAGAAGAACTCCAAGCCGCTGGAGAACCTACCAAATTTCAAGATCGCATCACCTTCCCCATTGCCGATATAACGGGGAAAATAGTCGGCTTTACCGGCCGTCTCCTTGAACATAAGGACGATACAAAAGACACCAATCGTGGACCAAAATACTGGAATACACCGGAGACAACGCTGTTTGTAAAAAGTCGAACACTCTATGCCCTTCACCTAGCTAAGCATGCTATGCAAGAACAGGGTGTGGCTATTTTGGCAGAGGGTCAAATGGATGTGGTCATGCTTCACCAGGCCGGCTTCACCCACACCGTTGCATCTTCTGGCACGGCATTAACTCCCGATCAATTAAACCTCATTCGTCGCTTTGTCCCCGCCATTGCGTTTGCATACGATGGCGATAAGGCTGGCAAGGAAGCCACCAAACGTGGCCTAGAATTGGCATTGGCGGCAGACCTCACGCCCTATGTTATTGCCATCCCCAATGGGAAAGACCCCGCCGAATGCCTACAGAATGATCCCGAAGCCTGGCAGGTTGCCTATGATAATCGCGTGGTATATATGGAATGGCTCATTCGCCAACTCATACCAGATGGCATTGGCAATCTTACGGCTGAGGCAAAAAAACAGGCTGCCAAAGAAGTAGTTGGATGGCTGGCCCGCATTCTTGATCCAACCGAACAGGCTGAATGGTTTCGCAAGAGTGCCGCCTACCTACAGACCAATGAAGAAAACTTGCGTGAATTATACCGCCGGCTTCATCCTCACAAACCCACTTCACAGGCTCAGTCTCAGCCCACGCAACGTGTAGCCGCACCCGCACAAAACAGTTTAGATATTGTTTTTGCCCTCCTCTTCACGTTCCCTGAAGCGTATCCAGCCGTTACCAGTGAACTGGGCGACATTACGTTACTTGCAGTTAGTGAACCATTCCAACTGCTCAAGCCCCTCTTAGTGCCAAAAGAGCCATTGGACGCCAAGGTAACTCAACTGAGTGATACAGAACGCACCGAATTAAATTTGGCCAGTGAAACAACCCTTAAAGGGTATGAGAATGAAGACAGTTCACCTACGTGGGCCGTGGCGGAAATTTCACAGATCATGCGCCGCTACCGTGAGCATGCTAGAGAAGATGCTAAATCACGAATTGCCAGCGCCATTCAAGAAGCACAAACACTAGGCGATACGGAACGCATTAAGCAGCTTTTCCAAGAGCTCCAGAAACTGGTTTAAACCCAAGACATGTGTTATAGTGCGTAGAGCACACCAGCTAACTTTTTTGTGTATGACAAAACGGCCGCCAAAGGCATATGTAGAAGAACGGCTGGAGTTTGAACCAGGCTTGAAAGACCTTATCAAAAAAGGTCGCGTTCACGGCTTTATCACCGCTAAAGAAATCATCCAGGCATTTCCGGAATTTGAGGAAGATATTGCTCAAATGGACGCCTTTTTTGGGTATTGTTACGAACGTGGTATTGAAGTAATGGAATCGCCTAATCGCATTTTGAAGACCCCTACCGCTGAGCCCCTTCCTGAGCCTGCTAAAGGTAAAAAGAAAACCACTCGCTCACGCAGCCTTATTGATACCGGGCCGTCTCGTCGTGAATTGGAAACTGCCGATGAAGATATTCCAAACCTTTCTGACGACTCTGTTCGCATGTATTTGCGTGAAATTGGTCGCATTCCCCTGCTTAATACTGAGGATGAAATTAAGCTTGCCAAGCGCATTGCGCACGGCGACCAGCTAGCCAAGAAAAAGCTTACTGAAGCTAACTTGCGTCTGGTAGTTTCTATCGCCAAAAAATATATTGGTCGTGGTCTTTCTTTGTTGGACCTTGTCCAGGAAGGCAACCTTGGCCTAACTCGCGCAGTAGAAAAGTTTGATTACACCAAGGGTTTCAAATTCTCCACGTATGCTACATGGTGGGTTCGCCAGGCCATTACCCGCGCCATTGCTGACCAGGCACGTACCATTCGTATTCCGGTACACATGATTGAGACCATTAACAAGCTCATTCGTGTTCAGCGTTCGTTGGTGCAGGAACTTGGTCGTGAGCCAACCGTTCAGGAAATTGCCAAAGAGCTAGAAATTGATGAAGACAAGGTTAACCACATCATCAAGATTTCTCAAGAAACCGTTTCCCTTGAAGCTCCTGTTGGTGAAGAAGAAGACTCTCGACTTGGTGACTTCCTTGAAGACAAAGACAGCCTCTCCCCTGAAGAATCTGCCATTTACGAATTGATGAAGGGCCACGTTGAAGAATTCTTGGAAATCTTGCCTCCTCGTGAACAAAAAATCCTTCGCATGCGGTTTGGTCTAGAAAGCGGCCGTTCGCACACTTTGGAAGAAGTAGGTCAAGAATTTGGTGTTACCCGTGAGCGTATTCGGCAAATTGAGGCCAAAGCCCTTAAGAAGCTTGAACGCCATGAGCTCTCATTGAAGTTGAGAGATTACCTATAAGAACCTGTCAAGTCAGGCTTTGCCTGATTTTGACAGAACCTTGCTCCTTGCTCCTGGCTACGCCGGTAGTAACTAGTTGCTTAGAAGGTAAGGAAAGGGCTTCGGCCCTTTCTTTTTTTATTGAATTTGGAAAATACTTCCAGAAAGGCTTTTTTGATATGATATGAATATGGATAAAATCACTCCCAAGAAAAAGTGGCCTACAAAAGATACTCTTGTCACTGCAATGTTTCTCGTATTATTTATAGAAGTCGTGTGGGTTTTTCATTACCGCATTGTCAACGGCGTTTACAAAACACAACAGGACATCTGGACAGATCTTGGTTTCATGACATTTTACGGCGCGATGGCTATATTTTTTGCATATAGAGAACATAAGATTTTTATTGGTCACTGGAAGGCACGTTAATGTTTGGCTCACTTTCTGGTCACGTTTCCGGCAGACTTGGACAGCGCATCCTCATTGAAGTAAGTGGCATTGGCTACTGGGTGCACACTGGCGCTTGGCAGCCATCGGGCGAAGTTACCTGCTACCTCCACCATCAAGTACGTGAAGACATTAACGAACTCTTTGGCTTCCCTGATTTAGAAAGCCTTTCCTTGTTTGAATCGCTTATTAGTATTAGTGGGGTAGGGCCAAAAGCCGGACTTGCCGTGCTTTCACTAGGTGATACAGCACGAATTGTTACCGCCATCTTAAATAATGACTTAACATTCTTGGCATTAGCCCCTGGAATTGGTAAACGAGCCGCCGAAAAAATTGTGCTTGAATTAAAGAATAAGCTACAGCTGCCTACCATGGAAACAGCGGCCGTAACCGTCAGCGACGATTTGCGCGCAGCACTAGAAGGCCTAGGCTACAAAACAGCAGAAATCCAACCCTTCCTAGCCTCCCTCCCAATAGAACACGACACGCTAAACGCCCAGATAAGATGGGTATTACAGCAACTAGCTAAATAACTCAGGCGACAATTGATATTTGAAAAACAATTGAGGACTTACGAACAAGGAGCTCTGCTCAACCGTGCCGATTTGTTTTTCAAATATCAATTGGGTCAGCTAATAATCCTCTTCCCAATGCTGTATCTGTAAAGCTTGCGCTGTCCCCGTACTCCCATTGTTGAAAACAGCCGCTGGTCTAGAGGCAACATAATTCAGGTTCACGTTTCCACCAGGCGCAATACTCATATTAAATGGACTAATAAGCGCACCAGATATAGTCAAGCTGGAGACGCTACTAATACTAAGATTGCCGGCAGCGTACACCAAGCCATTAATATTCAAATTACCACTACTGATTGAGCCATTTCCCGAAATAATAATCCCACTCAATCCATTACCGGGATCGTTCACATTCATCGTCAAGTTACTGATTCCACTGCTCATAGAGAAATTACCGTTGATGACTAAGAGGCCGGTAATGGTAATATTTTTGTTCTTAGCAATGCTACTTGTGAGTCCAACGCTACCATTTACATAGGTTACTGGCCCGGGAAATGTAATATTAACGTTTGCGTTCTTTATAAGATTGGTAAATTGTGTGGCAGTGTAGCTAACATTATTATTTGTTTGATAATAAGAAAACGTGATACCGGGAACTACTGCAGCAGCCGTTGTAGGTGGGTTGTTAGCCGCGGAAACACCGCCATCAGTAACGGTTCCCTGCGTCTTGGAATAATTACCTACCGCGCGAATCCAGTTAGGTGACATACTCACGCTGGCCTGCTGGAATGTGGCAGTGCCATTGGTAAAAATGTCTCCGTTGGTAATACTTACGTTTCCTGAACCCGTCACGGAAAAATTTCCTCCTGATAAAACAGCATCATTGCCTATGGTGACACTATTGGTTGGGCCAGCAAACACATCAGATTGCACCTCGCGTTTGGCAGTAAAAGTTCCGTTATTCGAAGTAGCATCTACGGTAACGGTTGCGTAGCCTGCGCCTTGGCTAGAAGTTTTCATTGTCACCGTAAAACCTTGTCCACTCTGCGGAACATTGCTGGCTGAATACGTCACATTTAAGGTGCCGTTTGCCAGGGCAGTTGCGTACGTTGTGTTGTTATTGAGGCGCCAAATGGCGTCGGACATGCCTGCGTCTGCGGCATAGTAAGCGGTTGTCCCCTCTAATTGTGAGCGCGAAATTTTTGCACTCAAATTAGTAGTGGTAACAAGTGCCCCCACTCCGAAGAGGGCAACACCCATGAGCACCAAAACCGTGGCAAGTGCGTATGCTGGTTTTTTCATTAATTCCTCCCCTCTACCGTGGTTTCAAGCGAAAATGTTTGGTTGGCCCCGTCAGTAGTAATAACTTCTACCTGCATGACTGAATCATTACCATATACATTCAGTGTTTGGACCATATCGGCAATATCTTGCGTGCTAATGACCGATTCAACCGGTGGGTTTCCCCCACTAGTTGCGTTCCATTTTACTCGCGTGGATGGAGCACTGGCAAAGTAGTATTCAATGGTATCAAGCTCCAATTGAGTGCCGTCTAGATAGTATCGACGATATGTAAGATCATTCGCGTGGCCATCTTGAAACTCAATTTCATTCGGCTCAGTAACAGAATTATCACTAGCATCAGCGGGCATAACCGTTACCACATCAGGAGTCTGCCGCAAATCACGACTTAAGCGTTCAAGGCTTACCCGTGCATTTTGGGCCATATCTGCACGATTCTGATCTTGTGTAATAGCATTGCGAATGAGTGTATACAGCTGTACCGTTGCCACCACCAAAATAGTGGAAACCGAAACGGCAATGAGCAACTCAATCAACGTAAATCCTGCGCGCTTAACTGTGAACATAGGTGGTAAGCGTATACGACTGGTTAAAAGTACGCTCTTTCCAGGTAATAATTACGGTAATCTTTTTGAGACCATCATCCGTGCCAACCACCGTATGATTTGTATCAATGTAGGCCGCATCAACTTCTTGGCTATAAATGGAGTATTCCGAAGTAGTATCTGTTGTTACGAGTGACTTGGCTACGTAGACGCCAGTTGTAAGGTTGGCATACGGCGTAGCCACCATTTCTTCCATTTCTTGCTGCGCCAAGTAAGAAGCCTGTGTTTGATGAGTGCTCTCACTGAGTAAGTTACGGTCAACGGGGAAAATTTCGAGAATAGAAACCATGCCAACCAGAAAAAGGCTGAGTGCAATGAGGAGTTCTAAGATGGTGAATGCAGGGCGCTTCATTGCTCCACGCTATTATCGACAATATTTCCGGAAGGACGTATTTCTACCACCCGACTCTTGTTGCGAATGGTGTCTTCCACGGTAAACTGACCACTTACCGTTGGTGCACCATTGGTGGTAAAACTAATGTCACTATTTCCATTGAAGGAAACCTGATCAATTTCCATATTTGTTGGCAACGTACTGGTTTGCACCGTTGTTTTTACCCCATTCACCATTTCAAACATGGTGACATTCACTGAACCGGGATTGAGCGTAATGCCATAGATTTGTTGCTCGGTCACGGTCTTTTGTGCAGCAAGACGAATGAAATCTGTCACCTGATTAACAGCGCTATTGAGCTGCAACTGGGAAAGAATAAGTTGAAAGGTAGGTATGGTGAAGGCAACAAGCATGGCCAAGACGGAAACAACAACGAGCAATTCAATAAAAGTATAGGCTCGTTTCATAGGTTAGCGTGCCATGAGACCAGTGGGCGTGTAATTCTGTGGCTTCACAACACAATTTACACAGTAGCCAGGAATGGTAGACTCATTTTGGTGAGGAATACAGGGACCAGAAATGCAATAAAAAATACTGCTGTCTTGAACAAAATTGGGAAATAAAACAGGATCGCTGCAGTAGGAAACAGGATCATTTGTACCGCAGATATGGTAGCTAATTTGGTATACCTGAGTGCCATCTGCACCATACCAGTTATCCCAGTCAAATTGGCCATGGGGCCACGCACTTATTGGCCATACGCCTCCTGCTAGATATTTTTCCAAGCCTGGAGGTACATTGCGACTTGTATCAGGAGGATATTGGTAGTTATTATCCTGAGCATACTCATTGAGTGCAGAAGAAATCTCACCAAGCTCCGTGCTCACGCGGGAGAGCTTGGCACTTTCCCGCAACCGAATAACAGAAAGGGCAACAAGCGTAGCCAAGATGGCAATCAAGACTACTGCAATAATCAGCTCAATGAGTGTGAAACCCCTTCTTTTCATAGATATAGTATATATGAAAAACACCCTCTTTCTGCCATACTATTTTCATGCTTGAAACTATTCCTACCTACGACACCGTTATTATTGGTGGCGCCTGTGCTGGCCTGGCCGCTGCTACCTATGCTGGACGTCGCGCCATGCGTACACTTGTTATTACCAAAGATATTGGTGGCCAAATTGCCACCACACCAAGTGTAGAAAACTACCCTGGTATAGACTTTATTACCGGCCCTCAGTTGGGGCAAGACATGTTGGCTCAAGCCATCAAATGGGGTGCTGAGGTTGTTTATGATGAAGTCATCAAACTAGAAAAGCGTGGCGAAAAAGATTTTGTCATCACTGCTAATCAGGCCACCTACCACGCTCGTTCTATTATTTTGGCATACGGCAAAACTCCGCGCTCACTCAATATTCCCGGCGAATTAGATTATGCAGGCAAAGGCGTTTCCTACTGTGTAACCTGTGACGCTCCACTTTTCAGAAACAAAACCGTTGCAGTAGTAGGCGGCGGTAACTCGGCCATGGAAGGCGCACTCATTTTGGCAAAGGTCTGCGAAAAGGTGTACCTAGTGCACCGTCGCAATGAATTCCGTGGAGAAAACGTCATTTTAGAACAAATCAACAACGAACCAAAAATTGAAAAGGTCTTGGCTTCCACACCTGAAGAGGTGCTAGGCAATGGCCGCGTAGTCAGTGATTTTGTGGTGAAATCCGTAGAAACTGGTGAGCTCCGCACCATTAATTTGCAGGGAATTTTCGTAGAGATTGGCTTTATCGTCAATGTTGCCCTCATTAAAGATTTGGTAGAAATTGACCGCCTGAACCAGGTAGTTACCAACAAAAAAATGGAAACCTCCACACCCGGCATCTTTGCGGCAGGAGACCTTACTGATAGCCCTTACAAACAAGCTGTTATTTCTGCCGGAGAAGGTTCCGCAGCGGCTCTCAGCGCCTACTCGTACGTGAACGATGGTAAGTCTGCTGGTGTAGATTGGACTTCTACCATCTAAGGTTACGGTTCTCCCTATTTGTGTTCTTCATTTTTCTGGCTCATACTATACGTAACCATTCGTAAAGTTTTTTTATGGCATTAGCCGAATCAATGGATAGAGCGCAGCTAGCTCAACAAGATGTTGAGCGTGGGCGAGCACGTTTTGAAAAAATTAAGTCACCGGCAGTAGAAAAAATACAAAACACAAGAACCCTTCTTCAGAGAGTTCGTGACGGCGCTCGCTCAGGAATGGACTTCGTGAGAGGTATAGGCAACAGAATTGCAGAAGCAAGTTTTCGTACTCTTGGGGCAACAGAGAGAATTGGAAGTGATGTTGTAACTGGGATTGCTACAGGAGCAAGTAATGCAGCAGAAGGCATTGCAAATGGTGCTAGATCCGGTGCGGAAAGACTTGCTAACAGCGCATCCAGCGCATACGAAAGTTTCACTGATACAGTAGGAAGAGGGTATGATGCCACAGTAACAGGAATACAGAATGCCTCCCACAGCCTAAGCGATCGCTATAACCGGATGCGTGTTAATATGGATTTTGCTTCAGGCATTCGCACCCTACAAGACCAGATTAATCGCCTAGAGAATGATGCTACTAATCAACGCCGGCAAGATGCAGCAGATCTAAGGGCCGCAAGTGGCAATCAAGAACAATATAATGCTGTAATGGACAGAATTCGCGAAGCTGAAGCAAGCCGCGGCGAAAACCTTGAAAGACTCGTAGGTAATCTTTCCAGTGAAAGACAAGCTTTGGTTACACGCCAAGGCGAGCTTAGGGCGAGAAAGACCGCCGCTGAAAGCGCCCAATAACAAGTAACTTAACTTCTTTCCTATGGACACAACAGCAACCCCTCCTTCATCAACTCAACCACTCACCTACGCCGAGGAAGTGGAACTAGCCCACTTGGATGCACTGATTCCTATGGTTGATGAATTCATTGCAGCAACCGAAGCTGCTACTAACCAATACTCAGATATTGTTGAAGGTGCTAGTAAAGAATTCGAAACACAAATGGAAGCAATCAAGGCACAGGCTACACAGATAGAGACAGAAGCGCACGCAGCAATTGAAGCCGCTGGTCAACAACAAGCTCAAGCTGCACTTCAACAGCCGTAAGAATCTCACAAAAAAAACCGGCCTGAGTGCCGGTTTTTTAGTACCTAGATATTATTTTCTGCCTCTAACGCATCAAACACTGCTTGCACCAGCTTCTTGGGAGTCTGAGCAAAAATGACTTTTCTGCTCCCCCTATGTGCAGCTTCTAGTAATTGCGGAATCTCATCGATGGTGCCACCGCTATGGAGCAAGACTCCAATGATTTTGTCGCGTTCAAAGGCTTCAGTAAATTCATGAATGGTGCCAATGCGACCGCTAATTTCAATGACTGCGTCTGAGAGATCAACCAACGTGGTATCGCGACCAGCGTAATCTTGGCCGGTGAAAAAGAGAATATCATGATATTGTTCTGGCAAGCGATACTTTTTTATATGCTCTTTGTATGAGTGGGCTGGTGAGAATCCAATGACCATGCCGTGGATGGACTTGGCCCCTTTGGCAGCAGCCAACGGCACCCCCGTAGTGGCACCGGTAATAACAATGCCGCCGCGCATGGCAATTTCTTTCCCCACCTGGAAGGCCAAGATTTCCCCTTCTTCAGAGGCTGCACCGCCCGCCGCACCGGAAATACATATTTTTGGGTCAAACATAGAAACTACTCTCCTTCTGGATAGCTTTGGATAATTCGGTAAAAGAGCTTAATGACAGCTGTGACAAGCGGTCTATCTTCTTCATTTACAAGCTCAAGCATGTCGCCTAGGAAAAGAGAGAAGTTTGATTCGTCGGCTATTAATTGTAAGCGCTTGATAACATATGGTGGACTAAGTGGATCCAACATATCAATTAACTGAGTAGCTTGACGCATAGAAGCATATAGCTGAAGCACAAACTTGTGACGCTGCTCACCTTGTAAGCCTTGTATATACCCGGAAAGCATTTTTATGGTGTCTCCGCTCAAAATACTCGCCTCAATCCATAACCGAGGCATCACCTGATTCAAATAATCAATAGAAGTTGAATCTGGATTTTGATCCAAGGCTAACTGCTGGAATTCACGTATCATACTCTCTTCTTCTGCTATGCGAAGGTCTTCAAGCAGCAACTTGTCGATATCCGCTCTATTGAGATCAGAATTTTTCTGCAACAGCGCAAGTACATTAATAACGCGAGTAAAGAGAAGTCGTTTTTTTTCCAGGAAAAAAGGCATGGTAAGTTCTTCAATGTAAGAAGGAGGAAGAAAAGACATTCTCCCCATGAGTGCCTTGAAGTTACTCTGCTCTTGCTGACTCAAATCAATTCCACGTTCAGTACGTTCAATATCTGTATTCACCTCTCTCTGCAGCTCTTTTGCCAGTTCTACCATCTGCGGCACCTGAAAATGCACATCTTGAAATGAATGAAGTAATACTGCCTGCTGGATATACTCGGGGTATGCACGAAAAATACTGAGAGAGGACCAAACTTGGCAAAAAAAGTTTGCCCATTCGGAAAATCCTTCGGGCACCACAATATCCCGCATTTCAGGATACGTTTCCGTGTACTTCTCTATAACTGAAGTGGGATTATAACCTGCAACATAGCTGAGGAATACTACCTCTTTGGCAGGAGAAAGTATCTGAGAAATTTTTTCCAGATTATGATCCGCATAATAGGCATCCTTCTCCCAGAAAAGTCTCTCTGTGCACTGAAGTTGGATATTCACCATCACCAAAAGCTGATCGCTACTTAGGGCACGAACATACTGATCCACCTCTTCGTCCTCTGGCAGCGTTTCTAGCCAGCGGTAGGTTTCGTCAAAAAGGAGTACGTCTTGATCCATGGTTTGTTATTAAGTGTAACTCTTCTCCTTAAAACTGCCATCTGCTTGTTTTGTATAATTAGTACCTTTTACAATATCTGCTCTATCCCCAGTGATTTTATCAATACGCTGTGAGACGGTTGATTTACCAAAAGCTGAACGCAAACGTCGATAGTTCACATCATCAAAGTTGGTTGTTTGATTATTAATGGCCGCAGCATTAGCAACACTATTATCAATCAATCCAGCGTCTTTAGCCGCCTGGAGTTTAGCAGCGTCTGCGCCAACCATTGCTTGAATAGCCGCCGGATCACCATATACCGTCATATTCACTAATGCTTGATCAACTCTATCGGGCGGAGTCAGTTGCATTATACGATTGGCCGCATAGCGAATTGTCTCAGGCTTATTTTGACCCATCATTTCTACCATCCCCTGAAGATGTCCTGAGGCCTCAATGAGGCTCTTCATTTTGGCCTCACTGTTTCGCTCCTCTTCTGTAAGCACTAAGGGACCTGAAAGTATTCTTGTATGTGCAGAAGACTCTTTATGAGCACCAGTATGATCAGTATAAGAATGGGCCTTGGAAGTATGGAATGGTTTAGAAAATGCTTCTGGTAGAGCCGTAGTGGATTTTGCCTTTTGCTCATCTCGAGCCGCATCTAACCAACGCTCAACTTCCTGATATCTCTGGTAGTCTTCATCTTTATCGGGGTTTTCATCTACCAATAAGAGATTTCCCCGTGCTTCTTGCTTGATACGGTCACTCTCCAACTTATCTGCGGTATATTTTTCACTTAACTTCTTTTCACGTAAACCTGTACGCAGACGACCCAAATTAATTTGCTTAGTAGTACGACCAGCAACATTTCCCGTACGCTCATCTTTAATAGGGATTGGATTATTGTGGGCATCTAATATATCATTTCCAGCGGCATCTTTCTGGTACTTAATAGCACTCATACCTTCATAATTTTGCTTATCAACACGTGCAACTCTTTCTTTAGCCATATCACTCCTATCTACACTTTCACGCATCAATGCGTCACGCTCTTGGTATTCATGATCATAATCAGACAATCTTAGACCAGCTACGGATTCCACTTCGGCCAAAGATTTATGCTCCAGAGCATCTTTTTGTGAACGCTTAATATTATTACCAAGGCGCTCCATCATGGCCTTATTCTTACGACTCTGCAGTGCATGACGAATATTCTTGATATTTGATAAGCCGCCATTTGCCAAAAAGCCATCATCAATATGATCAATTTCGTGCTGCAGGTGCTCTATTTCGTGCTGCAAGCTATCTATTGCCTTCTGGTTTTTTGGATTTTTTTCTGAGATAAGTTTTTCAAGCTTTGCTTCCTTTTCTGCCTTCTGTTCATTTGCATGGGTAAGAGCGTGAGCGCGTTTCTCAGCATCTTTAGGATCTACACCAGTTTTCCAAACACTATCTACCCTATCTTGGCGACGCTTTTGGAAAGCCTTATAGTCTCGATAAGAATTTGCTGCACCCGTTTTCCCAATAAGAAGCTTTCCCGCATTAATACCTTCTGCCTTAGCAGCTTTAATACCTTTCCCACCCGTAGCAGCCCACATCTTGCTTCCCATACCCTTCCATTGATCCATGACCATTTTGGTTTCACCGGCAACCTTAGTAGAGGTGCGCATTGCGGCCATGAAACAAACCATGGCAAAGAGATACCCAATAATGGACTGAACGCTAGATGCCTGTGCACCGTAATTTACAGAAATCAGCCAAGTGAACGCTAGCCAAAGCCAGAAACACGCAATGATTGGCATGACCAACCAACTGGAAAAGTTTTTCCACCAGGTTCCCCACATAGACTTTAACGGAGGAATTGGTAGCGCGAAGAAAGCGAGCGCCGAGAGCGGTGTAAGGAAGGCAATAATAATTGCTCGCAGCGCAAACATGAACGCCAAGATGAACACAATGACAGCAGCGGCAATAATGAAAAGATTGAGTACTCCCTGTTGGAAAATGAGTGGCAAATCGGGATATTCTTTTGCGCTCGTAACATGCGTGAGGTGGACATTTGGATCACCTTTAACCGAACCTAGTTTTGAGGTGAGTGTAAGAAAAACACCTGGCCCCGTGGCATCTGCATTACCTCCCCCACCCGCTGTAGGTGTCAAATGAACGACCGTATTGGCCGCGTACGTACTAGCCTCCACCATTACTCGAATGGCAAAAAAGCTAAATTGAGCAAGAAGAAAGCCAATTAAAACCGGAGCAAGCAGTTTTTGAACCGAGTAGTTATTTACCTGTATCTGCAACATAGTGGCCAAGGCCAACACGAGGAAGATAAGAATGAGGAGAACATTTACCGCTCTCAAGATAATGCTGTGCGCCAAAACAAGAACCGCATGAAACGTACATGACGGATCCGTGCTGCCGCTTGTACAAGCCATAGTAGTTGCACTACCAGCACAACCAGCACCGCTACTTGAACAGAGCTGCTGGCCATTCAAGGCATTTGAAAGAAAGTCTGCGGTCAATTCCTTAGGAATGAGCTGCGCCGCCAAGCCAGAATCAACTCCTACTGAACTTTGTAAGCCTTTAATACCCGCAATCCTTCCTAACACATCTAAGCTGCTGGTTAAGAGCGAAATAGAAAATCCTTGTACCAAGACAACGAACTGACAGAGAGCGGCTGCCATTGCCTGGCCAATGTCTGGAATACCAACAACACTGGTATCAATATTGCCACAGCGGTTAAAGGCACCATTTGTGCCATCCGCATTACCACCTGACGACATAGCACTTGCAGCCGTTACCATAGCCGTTTTTATTGTAGCTAGACTGGCCGTATCTTTTACAGCTTGGTTGTTGAAAAAGACGTTCGACATTGAGGCAACATCTGCGTACCAAGTAACCGTGGCTTGGTATACGTATTGAGGATTTGTTTTTTCGGCACAGCTAAACATTATAGGAGCTGTACAGTCAGGAAACGTGTTATTTGTGGAAGTACTCGAATCACTTGAGTCACCAGAAGACCCAGAATTCGTGCTATTTGCCGCACTTTGCATATCCGCAGCAAATGTAGGGAAGGAGAAAATATACGTTGTGGTCCCAGAATCTCCTTTATTTCCTTTATCATAGTCTGATGCTTCTTCGTCAAAAGTTGCCTGCGACATACCACCTGCAATAAGATCATTCTGCACCGCCGGATTGGCATGCAGTGCAATCAGGGTCTGCAGCGAAGCAAATATAAGTGCAGCATACGGCAACAGTTGACCGTTGATGTTGTTATTAATGACATCGGTCACATCTGCACTCATTGAACCACTATCAGTACTTTGGTAATCATTAAAGAACTTTCCCAGAAAGGCATTATCGTCAGTTTGAGCATGACCAGACCATTCAGTACTTGCAGCCGAGATCATCGTGAGGAGGCCCTGATGTATGCTTGTGTAGGTATTAGTCCAATCCGTGTCACTACCAAGCTTATTCAGCGTCCCGGAGACACTACCGCCCTTCACTCCATCCATCACCATTTGCGCCAGTTTAGGCACATTATTTTGAATAGGGTCAGTAACGGCACTTCCGTACATTACCTGCGTTAACTCTGTTAAGACACCATCTGTATCACCAAGGTCTGGCAAGACACTCACTATGCACGCCTCGTTATTGGTAATATCAGTGGCAAAATTGCCCGACAGCGGAGTATTCGTACAACCCGTTGCTGCGTATGCAACGTCGTTATTTTTTGCATTTTGACTAAACGAAAAAATTGCGCCCAAAGGAGCAGCACTGAGGAAGATTGCTACCATCACCCACACCACCGATTTTTTCCAAACGCCCCTCATGATTTCTGGTACGAGTAGTGAAGAATTTGCTCTTATTATCGTACATTCATTTCAGGAAAAAGGCACTAGTAAGAAATCTTATTGACCAATATATTTAGGCGTTAAAGCGTCACGTTTAGTGCGTGCGTCTTTGGCTTTAGCCTGGAACGTAGCATTTGATTGAGCTAATTGGTCATAGGTGAGTGCCAAGTAGTTCCACGCCTCTGGATAATTAGGATCTAGCTGTACAGCTTTTTCTAGAGGATATCGAGCCAGGGCATATTGAGCATTGTTATAGAAGGCTACACCGCCGGCCAGAGCTTTCTGAGGATCAGTGTAGGCAACCGTTGCTTGGTCTATGGCGTTCACCTCGTCGGTTTGACCAAGTTCGACAAAGAGTGGGCGAGCAGCCGCAATATCAGTGCTAGCATTAGCGGCAATTGCTTCCCGGGTTGAGGCTTCGGTCAGTTTTCCGTCGTATTTCAACGCGCTTTGATACTCTTGTTCGGCCAGGTCAAATTGCTGATGAACAAAATAGCTGTCGCCTCTGGTAACATAGCGTTTTGCCACGGCAATCCTAATGGGGATAACTCCTTGCCAAACGGCAATTGCTAAAATAATAACCGCAACCAGCATAACCGCACACGAACGGCCAGTTGAGAAATGGGGTGAATGATCTGCCGACCGTGTCATTATTCCGCCACCTCAGGCCATGCGGCGGTCATGAGCATACCCTGGGGTAGTAACTGCTGCCAAATAGCTTCCGTAACAAACGGCATGAACGGATGGGCCAACCGCAGGATGGTCATCATTACCAACATGACAATGTTAGAGGTTCGGACATTCATTGCTTCACCATCTTTTTGGTTCTTGGCCGCCTCAATGTAGACGTCGGCAAATTCATGCCAAGCAAATTCGTGGAGTGCTTGCAGTGCTTGAGCAAAACGATTGTTCTCAATATGTTCAGTAACTTCTTTAATAGTAGTAGTAAGACCGGCAAGAATTTTTTTGTCTGCTTCAGTGACAGGTGCAGCTGATGTACGCTCTGAAGAACCTACAGGATAATTCTCTTGTACTTTGGCACTCATTTGAGCAAAGCGTGCCATGTTCCACAGCTTATTGGCAAAATTGCGTCCGCCAATCATCTTTTCTTCTGGCATAGGAATATCTGAACCGGCGGCGCTTCCAATAATGAGACCGAAACGAACGGCATCAGCGCCATATTTGGCAATTAAATCAACCGGAGCAACTACGTTGCCCTTGCTCTTACTCATTTTCTTCCCCTGCTTATCCAAAACCATGCCATGGAAGTACACCTGCTTAAATGGTACTTCGCCATGAACATAGAGACCCAGCATGAGCATGCGGGTTACCCACAAGAAAATGAGATCACGACCTGTTTGCATGACTGTAGTGGGGTAGAAATCTTTCACATAGTCTTCCCCTAGCGCTTCCAAAACGGTGAATGGCCACTGACCGGAAGAGAACCAAGTGTCGAAACTGTCAGGATCATTGGCAACCTCAGGATTCTCTGGCATGGCGCCATTAATAGGAATTCCCCACCAAATCTGTCGGGAGATGTTCCAGTCTTTGAGGCCCTTCAACCAATCAAGTTGAATCTTTTTGAAGTTCTCTGGCTGATACACTACTTCGCCAGTTTCAATGGCCTTGATGGCGCGCTCTGCCAATGGAGCAACCTTCACATACCACTGCGGCATGAGCATAGGTTCAATAGGTTGATTGGATTTGTAGCAGATACCAATGGTGTGAACGTAGTTTTCGTCCTTTTTGGTAACCATGCCAAGTTCTTCCATGCGCTCACCTACTTTAATGCGCGCTTCCGCAACCTTCATGCCAGCAAACTCGCCAGCGATAGGAAGCAGCTTACCATCTAAGCCAATAACCGGATTGATTGGCAGATTATGACGCTGAGCAATTTCAAAGTCTATTGGGTCATGGGCTGGCGTGATGGTCATGGCACCCGTACCGAAATCCGGCTTAATGACGTCATCGGCAATAACGGTGAATTCCATTTCTTCACCGGTGGCGGTCATGGCCATGAACGAAGTGCCAATGTATTTTTTGTACCTATCATCTTCTGGGTGTACCACAATGGTTTTATCGCCAAACTTGGTTTCTGGACGAACGGTAGCAACCGTAATTGGACCGTATTTAATGTAATACAGCGGCTCTTTGCGCTCTTCGTGCAATACTTCCAAATCTGAATATGCCGTGCGATATTTTACCGAGTAATTTACAATTCTGTTGCCACGATAAATGAGCCCTTCTTCGTACATTTTACGGAAGGTTTTGTAGACACGGTCTACTACCGACTGATCTAGCGTAAAACGCTCAGCCGACCAATCTGCAGAGATACCCAGCATGCGCAGCTGGCTTTCCATATTCTTTTTATTTTCCAATGTGAATTCCAATACCTCGCAATAAAATTGCTCACGCGTCATTTGGAAACGAGAGCGGCCTTCTTTTTCGAGTTTTTTCTCAAATACTACCTGTGTTTCAAAGCCAGCGTGATCTGCACCCGGAACCGTCAGAGTTCTGTCACCTTTCATTCGGTGGTAACGCGTCAGAATATCAATAATACCTGCTTCAAGGGCGTGGCCCATGTGCAGATTACCATTGGCGTTTGGCGGTGGCATTACCAGAGAAAAGGCTGGTTTTGTTTTATCACCATGGGGCGCAAAAGCACCAGATTCCTCCCATTTTTGGTAAATGGAGGCTTCGTGTTCACCGGCAATATATGATTTAGGGAATTCTTCCATATCTGTCAGTTTAGCGGAAAAATGACTATTTGGGGAGGTGGCACAAGGCATAATTGCCCTAAGAAATTTTACTCTTAATTTTACTAAAAAATTGGCTACGGTAGCATATTATTAGATAATTTTTACCTTGTTGTTTTAAGGAAAAAATGCTACGATTATTCGTCGGCTGCAAAGCTGAAAGGAAGTGACATGCCAGGAAGAATTCTTGTCGTCGATGACGAGCGACACGTCGTACGACTTATCCAGGTAAATCTTGAACGACAAGGTTACGAGGTAATCCCCGCCTACAACGGCAAAGAAGGCCTTGAACAAATCCGTTTAAGAAAACCGGATGTCGTCGTTCTCGATGTGATGATGCCGTACATGGACGGCTTCGAAGTATTGAAGGTTATTAGGAGAAATCCTGAAACCGAAAACCTCCCCGTAATTGTTCTCACGGGCAGAGAAGGACACAAGGACGTTTATCAAGGACACCTATGTGGTGCTGACGTATACTTAACAAAGCCGTTCAACCCCATGGAACTCACGGCGTTTGTTAAGCGGTGCAACGCGGGAGTCACCAGTGCGTGACCTCCCAACGACTCAATTACGGGCCATGGATCCCCTCCATTGCCCACGACCAGAGTTTTCAATTTTTTGAAGATTGTGGCCGAATAAAACTACCGTACTAAATAGTATTAGTCCTTAAAAATGAAACGTACTGATAACCAATTTTTCTGCTGGTGAAAGATCACTGGTTGTAGTTGCGTCATCAAACATGAGGAAATACACATGGCCGCCGTGGTATGTAGTAATCACATACTGTGGAGCTGTACGGCTTTCATTCACTTCAAGTGTTGCAGAACGTGCATCACTACCCGCCAATGTAAGTTTTTGAATGTTTGGATTAGTTTCACCTACTGTTAAGCCCAACATAAAATCATCAAGGCTTCTTGGAGAAGCTCCGTATAGCAGTTCTGTATTTGCTTCGGCAACGGTCTCATAATAATTAACGTAGATTTTTGGTACAGAAACAGCTCCAGCAGGCTCCTGTAAGACAAGTTGCTTTGTGGCAGCAGGATCAAGATACCACGTTGATTCATAATCAAAACCAAATCCGTATTGTGCACTGGTATAGGCAGTTTGGCCGCTAGGAAGCACTGTTGCCTTAACCACGGGAGTGGCTGAAGAATTCAAATTACTTTCTTTTCCTAAAATAGCAAAGAAACCATACGCACAGAGTGCAAGAATAACCAGAAAAATAATTGCTGATATACCTGCTCCTCTGGGATTTGGGTGTGGCTCAAGATTCATATATGTGTACTTATTTTATACTTACTTAAGTATACATTTAAGCGTCATATTCCATATAAAACCTCTCTAATTCTGCTAACCTAAAGTTATGGTAGTTGATCCTCTTTCTATTTTTTTGCAGACCGACGCCTGGGCCTCCCACAGTGGTGGCACCCGTGACGAAACAGGCAATATTTTTGTGAAGCAATCATTACCTGCTGGAGGATCATACTGGATTGCTAGTCGATGTCACATTCCCGAAAACTGGTCCCTGCCAAGCTTTGCACAGAAAAGCTGGTTTTTGCGCATGCAAGCAGATTCGCAAGAGTCTTATGACAATATTTTGAAAAATACGACCAGTTACAAGCACCGTCAAGGAATAGCCGTTCAACCTCAGCAAACCATCGTCATTGATCTTAAAAAATCTGATGAGGAACTGCTGGCAGACATGAAGCAAAAGCATCGCTACAACATTAAGGTAGCTGAAAAAAATAATGTCATGACCGAATTTCATCATGACAATCTCATGACCGTTTTTCCTCGATTTTGGGCACTTCTCAATACAACCGCAGAACGTCATGACTTTCACACGCATACGGAAAGTCATTATCGCTCAATCATTACAAACCTGGGTTCCACCAAAAACGTGATGCTAGCGTTTGCCACTCATGAGGGAAAAGATGTTGCTGCTTTCATGATTATCAACCAGGACGGTGTGGGAACCTATCTCCACGGTGGCTCTAACTATGATGAACGCAATCTCATGGCGCCATACCTCCTTCACTGGAAGACTATGCAAGAATTACGCAAATATGACGTCACCCTTTATGACCTCTGGGGAGTTCACGTCCAAAATGGCAAAGAAATTGCCAACCACCCTTCCGCTGGCACTACTCGTTTTAAACTTGGCTTTGGTGGCACATTGGTAGAGTATCCGCCAAGCATAGATATTATCCTGAACCCGTTCTGCTATACTGTATATACTAGTATTCAACGCTTCCGAAGCCGAAAACGCGCATTTGCATGAAAAATTTCTTCCGCCGCTATTTCAGCCAAAAACAGCTCAACTATTTCCACAAACTGGAGGCGGTTTTTTGGACCATACGCTATGGCTTTCCTGCACGCGGCATGCTCGTGGTTGGTGTCACTGGTACCAAAGGAAAAACTACCACCTGCCACTTCGTCACGTCCATTTTAGAAGAAGCCGGTTATACCGTTGGTATGGCTACTACCATCAACTTTCAAGTTGGTGAGAAAAAGTGGGTGAACGAGACGAATAAAAGCGTGCTTCCACCGCGCAAGTTCCAAGCGCTTTTGCGTGAAATGAAAGATGCCCACTGCAATGCGCTAGTTATTGAAGTGACATCACATGCTTTGGACCAAAACCGTGTGTGGGGAGTGCCCTTCCGTTACGTTGGCTTTACCAATCTCTCGCATGAACACTTGGATTATCACAGCAGCATGGAAGAGTATCGTGATACAAAAATGAAACTCTTCCGCTGGAAGGGAGCAAAGGCTTGCGTAGTGAATGTTGATGATCCTACAGGTGCCTACATTTTGGAGCACAGCACCATCCCCCGTCGCTGGAGCGTTTCCACTGAAGAAGAAACACTACCTCCACATGCTACAGACCATCTCTACGCCTCCAGAATTTCTGCCAATTCTTCATCTGCCTCATTTACCCTTCACACGGAAGATGAACAAGAGCGCGTTTCCCTACAACTCCCCGGCCGCTTCAACGTGGAAAATGCCCTTGTGGCAGCTGGCCTTGGCCTCAACCTGAACGTTAAACTCACCACCATTGCAGCGGGTCTCATGAACGTGGAACGCGTACCTGGGCGGTTAGAAAAAATTGAAACACGCAAAGGTTTCACCGTCATTATTGATTACGCGCACACTCCAGACTCACTGGAAAAGCTCTACTCCACATTGCGCCCAGATGTTCGTGGCCGCATGATTGCTGTGCTTGGCGCCACAGGTGATCGCGACAAAACCAAACGCCCAATCATGGGCGCACTAGCAGCCCGTTTCTGTGATCAAGTAATTGTGACGGACGAAGAGCCGTATAGCGAAGATCCTCAGGCCATTATTGATGAAATTGCTCGAGGCGTTCCTAGAGGCCGTACTCTGTTCCGTGCAAGCCGTGAGCAGACACTGAAACAAGAAAAACCATCAATCATTAAAAAAGTTGAAGAAGAGAGTGGTGAAAATATCTGGTGGTGGAAAATTCCAGATCGTCGCGAAGCCATTACTACCGCCATCTCGCGCGGAAAGCTTGATGACGTCATCCTTATTACAGGCATGGGTGCCCAGACCAAAAAGATTGTGAACGATATTGCCACGCCTTGGAACGAGCGTGAAATTGTGGAAGAAATCCTGCACGAGCTTAAATTACTGTAAATGGAATCCACCCTTTTATTAGTAGACGGCAACAACCTGTTCTACCGCGCGTATCACGCGTTTCCTAAAGAACTCACCACCCCTAGCGGCCAACCAAGTGGTGCGGCTTTTGGCTTCACTCGTATTCTGTTGGCTGCCATTCGTACCCACAAACCTACCCATGTAGCGGTCTGTTTTGATGTAGGAAAAAGTACCGCTCGTACAGAATTATTTGAAGGCTATAAAGGTACGCGTGCTGAAATGCCTGATGAACTTTTCAACCAAATCCCTATGATTTGGAAAATTGTGGATGGCTTGGAAATTTCTCGTTACGGCATAGAGCACCATGAAGCAGACGACCTCATTGGCACACTGGCCAAACAAGCCACCACTCATTTTGATGACATGCAGGTCATCATTCTCTCGGGAGATCATGACATGCTGCAATTGGTAAACGAGAGTGTTTCCGTCTACATGCCAGCCATGGGCTTCCAAAAAGCCACCATGTATACGCCAGAAAAAGTGGTCGAGAAATACAGTTTTGGGCCTGAACGTATTATTGATTACAAGGCACTGCGCGGCGATACCTCCGATAATATTCCCGGCGTTCCAGGAATTGGTGAAGTAACCGCCAAACAGCTCATCACAAAATATGGTGGCCTTGATAGCATCTATCAAGCATTGACTGCAGGTAATACGGATGGATTGAAGCCTGCCACCATTAAAAAGCTGACTGAAGAGGAAAAGAGTGCCCGCATGTCTTACACGCTGGCCACTATTCGCACAGATGCACCCATTACGCTAGACCCTAACGATTGCAAACTAGAAATTAAACACCCAGAAGTGCTCGTCAAACTCTTTGAGGAGTATAACTTCAAGAGTCTCCTTACTGAGCTACCAAAATCACATAAGCTTACCACTGAGGCCATGGACATCTTTGGTGATCAGCCAGGCGAAGCACCCAAACCTCGTGAAACCTCACAAAGTGAAACTCTTGATACTACGTTAGCTCCCATTCTTCGTGAAATGGAAGAATACGGTGTCACAGCAGACTGCCCGTATCTGAAGAAATTGCAGACTGAATTTGCCGAAGAAATTGCCACCCTCATTGAGCAGCTTCACAAAGAAGCAGGACAATCGTTCAACCCTGATTCCCCGCAACAAGTGGCCGTTATTCTCTACGAAGTACTCCACATTCCTACCACGTATGTGCGCAAAGGAAAAAATGGCTACACCACGGACGCTTCAACACTCCAAGAGTTAGCTCCTACATACCCCATTGCAGCGCTTCTCCTCCGCTACCGCGAAATTACCAAACTGCAGTCTACATATATTATCCCGCTTCAAGAACTGACGGATAAAGAGTCTCGTATTCATACTTCTTACGCACCAGATACTGCCACCGGCCGTGTTTCTTCTAGGAACCCAAACTTGCAGAATATTCCGGTAAAAACAGAGCAAGGTAGGCGCATTCGTCAGGCCTTTGTGGCGCCAAAAGGCAAGGTACTTTTGGCCGCCGACTATTCGCAGATTGAATTACGTGTTGCTGCCCATCTTTCACAAGATCCCGTCATGCTTGAGGCTTTTGCTACTGGTAAAGATTTCCACGCTGAAACTGCCGCTCGCATGAAGGTAGACCGTCGCGTGGCCAAAATCATTAACTTTTCCATTCTGTACGGCAAGGGTGCCTATGGTTTTTCACAAGACTTGGGCATTACTATGCCAGAGGCCAAGGCCTATATTGAACAATATTTTGAAACCTACGCAGGCTTAAAGAAATATATTGACGAGATCTTAGAGGCTGCCCGCACCGACGGTTTTACTGCCACTCTTATGGGTCGCAAACG